>Ga0098049_1000220_pt1 | contig 23479 bp, 38 predicted proteins | sample 13BtaG_FD_92582 | JGI IMG/M metagenome (GOLD analysis project Ga0098049, IMG submission 92582) | Marine viral communities from the Subarctic Pacific Ocean - 13B_ETSP_OMZ_AT15268_CsCl metaG | ecosystem: Environmental > Aquatic > Marine > Oceanic | place: Subarctic Pacific Ocean | collected...
AATGTAGATATTATCGAACACTCGCAAGAGATTGTGATAGAGGTTGATGAGTTTGGTCTTGATGTTGAGCAGAATCGTCACAGCATGAAGGTTGCCCATAAGCGCGAAGAAGGCGATATGTGCATTGAGAACGTCCCACCAGAGGAGTTCTTTGTAAACAGTTCTGCTAAGTCTCTTGATGACTTCCTTGTTTGTGGTCACACTACCGAGAAGGTAGTAGGTGACATGGTAGCAATGGGATACGATTATGATATTCTGATGCGTCATGCCGGCACAGATGGTAATGTTGATGACGAAGAAAAGTATCTACGTCATGGCGAATACCTAGATGGTGATGACCAGACCAATGACCCTTCTATGATGCCTATTGTTGTTACAGAGGCATATATGCGTATAGACGTTGATGGAACTGGCGTACCTGTTATGCACAAGTTTGTATGCGTAGGCACTAACCATGAGATACTAGATTTTGAGCCTTGGGATCTTGCACCATTTGCAGTATTCCAAGTAGACCCAGAGCCGCACGCATTCTTTGGTCGCTCACTAGCTGAGTTAATTATGAACGATCAGGACACAGCTACCAGCGTATTGCGTGGCATTCTTGATAACGTAGCTCTTGTTAATAATCCTCGTAAGGTTGTTAATGATGAGTTTGTCGAGATGGAAGATTTACTTAATAACGAGATTGGCAGCATTATTCGTGCTGACGATATTAGCCAGATCCGTGATGAAATAACACCTTTTGTGGCAGGCCAAACACTAACAGCGTTACAGTATTTAGATAACTTGGTTGAAGAAAAGACTGGCATCACAAAAGCGTCTATGGGCTTAGATCCTGATGCTTTACAGAACACTACCGCTACAGCCGCACAGCTAACTGCACAGCAAGGAGCTGGTCAGGTAGAGGTTATGGCTCGCAATCTTGCAGAAACAGGCTTTAAGCGTCTGTTTAAGCTGGTTTTACATATCTTAAAGACCAATAGCCCAGAAGAAACATTGATGCGCTTAAATGGTCAGTTTGTACCTGTTACACCTGATGTATGGGACGCTGACATGGATGTGGAGGTCAATGTAGGTTTAGGCACAGGACAGGAAGATACTAAGATTGCTGCACTAATGCAGACCTTCCAGACACAGCGTGAAATATATCAAGGCTATGGTCCTAACAATGGCTTTGTTAGCTTAACCCAGATGCGTAACACGTTGGCTGATATGCTGGCTATCTCAGGAATCCGTAATACAGATCGCTATTACAGACCTATGAATGAGCAAACTGAACAGGCTCTAATGCAGCAGCAGCAAGCACTAGCTGAACAGCAGCAGCAACAGCCACAGCAAGACCAGATGGCACAGGCTATGATTCAGGCGGAGCAGATCAAGGCACAGGCTCGCATCCAGTCTGACCAGATGAAAGCACAAGCTAAGTTGCAAGGCGATCAGATTAAGCTACAAGCTGATATGCAAGTGAAGGCTGAAGAACTACGCAGTAAGCAAGGTCAAGAGCTAGGTAAGTTGCAGAGAGATTATGCAGAGCTACAAGCAGCCGATGACCGCAAGCGTGATGAAATGGCACAAGATTTATTGATACAAGCTGCAAAAATACTAGGTGAATATGGTACAGCAGTAGACGTTGAGCGTGTAAGAGCGATACAATCAGCTCCAAGAGACGTTAATGGAAATATTCAATAATGAAAATATCAAAGTCTGAATCAGAGTTTTTGTTAAAAAATGAAACTTTTATCAAAGTTTGTGATAAAATCAGACAAGAGCAGGTCAAAGTCTTTTTAGGCTCTACATTAGATGATTCTGATGCTAGAGAAGAATCCTACAGGACTGTGCGCTTGCTTGATAAGTTCGAGCGTATCCTCAAAAACGCTATTGTTGATGAGGAGCGCAAAGATAAACGCAAATAACTGAGAGGTAGTACCGCTATGGAAGCGACTACAGTAGATCAAGCAGTAGAGGCGTTATTGGCCCCTAGTGAGCCAGCCGAAGAAGTAGTAACTGAGCAGGAGTCGAATGAGACAGAAGCGCAGTTGGATGAAACCGAGGCAGAATCGTCCGAAGTCGAGCAAGGCTACGATGAAGGCGAAGAAGTTTCTGAAGGTGAAGCAGACGCTGAACTAGATGAACAAGAATATGAAGCAGAGGATGAACAGGAAGCCGATCAAAGTGGGCCTGATACATTCGTCGTTAAAGTAGATGGCGAACAAGTAGAAGTAACCCTTGATGATCTAAAGCGAGACTATTCAGGACAGGCTTATATTCAAAAAGGCATGAGAGAAGCCGCAGAAGCGAAGAAGCAAGCTGAACAAGCATATGCCCATTTGGGTGAGCAACAGCAAAATCTTCAGGCGCTAATGCAAAACTTGCAGCAAAATGGTGTTATGGCGCAACCTAACCCACCATCTGCTCAAATGGCACAAGATGATCCGCTAGGATACATGGAAGCCAAAGCGAAGTATGATGAGGATTTGATTGCGTTCCAGACACAGCGTAGAGAGATCGCGCAACAACAGCATAGTATGCAAGCTGCACAGCAACAAGCTCAACAGGGCTACTTGCAAGAGCAGATGAGTGTACTAGTTAAGGCTATTCCAGAATTTGGGGACGCTGAGAAAGCACCTAAGCTGAAAGAGTCTTTAATTAAGCAAGGTACGAAGCTGGGTTATACCCCAGAAGAAATAGGCGCTGTTACTGACAGTCGTGCTATGGTTGCCCTGCATAAAGCTATGTTGTACGATCAAATGATGGCTAGTTCTGATAAGGTTCAGACTAAGGTCAAGAAGGCCAAGCCACTCATGAAGTCGGGTGCTAAAAAACCTGTCAATACTGCTGCAAAGAAGAAGCAATCTCAAATGTCTAAACTGAAGAAGTCGGGTAGCGTGGCTGATGCAGCCGCATTGCTATTCCAAGGTTAAGTATAGTTAAGTTTAAACATGATTATTGAGGTAATTTAAAATGACACAACCAACTAACACTTTTGACAGCTATGATGCTAATGGCATTCGTGAAGATCTGTCTGATGTAATTTTTAACGTTTCTCCTGAAGAAACTCCTTTACTATCCTCCATTGCAAAAGTTAGCGCGTCTAACACTTTGCATGAGTGGCAAACTGACACATTACGTAGTTCTACTACTAACGCTCACATTGAAGGCGATGACACTGCTGCTGAGTCTCGTGCTGCTACTAGTCGTCTAGGTAACTACACGCAGATCTTTAAGAATGCTGTTGTGACTCCTGACACTTCTGTGGCTCTTGATAATGCTGGTCGTGGTAAAGAAATGTCTTACCAGATCGTTAAAGTAGGTGCTGAACAGAAGCTAGACATTGAGAAGGCTTTGATGGACAACCAAGCTAAAGTAGCTGGTAGTTCTACTGCTGCTCGTCGCATGGCTGGTCTAGGCGCTTGGATCACTACTAACGTAAACAACGTTGGTACTGGTGGTGCAAACCCTACTGGTAATGGTTCTAACGCTCGTACAGATGGTGCTAAAACTGCTTTTACTCAAGCTGACTTTGACACCACTATGCAAGAGATCTGGGCAGAAGGCGGTAAGCCTGACATGGTTATCTTGTCTGCTTCTCAGATGAACTTAGCTCTAGGCTTTACTGGTAACAACAACCAGCGTTCCACCATTGGTGCTGCTGATGGTAAAGTTGCTAACCTAATGAACATCTACATGACTCCTTGGGGTTCTGTTGAGTTTGTTCCTGCTCGTGAAAACCGTTCTCGTGACGTATTCATCATTGAGAAAGATAAGTTGGCATTTGCTGAGTTGCGCAAGATGAAGAACGTTGCACTTGCTAAGACCGGTGACAACGAGAAGCGTCAAGTAGTATGTGAAGGTACTCTTGTTGTTCGTAACGAGAAGGCTCTAGGCGCAGTAGTTGACTGCTCTTAATTAGCCATTTAGCGTTTAAAGCGTTATAATCAAAGGGGTTTACTAATTATGGTAAGCCCCTTTTTTAATTTATGGAGGTCACATGGCAAAGGTTAAGTTAGAAGTTCTGGCTGATAACATCATGTTAGATGACTGGGCTTATAAGGGCGATATTGTCGAGGTCGATCAAAAGATTGTCGATATTATCAATGCTCAAGATGAAGGGTATGGTTCACATAGAATCAAGGTCATACCAAAGCGTACTCGAAAGAAAAAGGCTGAAGAATGAAAGTAGGCGAGAAGTGGGTACAGGAAGGTGATCAGCTAATACATATAAAAAAGCAGGATTGGACTCCTAACCTAGAACACGCAAAAATGCTACGAGAAGCAGGATGCGCTGAGTTTGGCGAATCGCGTCTTGTTGGCACAGTAGATGCTGCTCTTATTAATGAGTGGCTAAAAGAAGCTGGTATAAGCTGGGATGATCCAGCTCGCAGCGAAGTTATTAAACGAAAAATGCTGTCAGGCGAATTTGACAAGCTAAGGGTTTGGAAAGGAACGTACTAAACACTAGGAGGCAGGAATGCAGGATTTAGAGGCACTGAAACAGTGGGCTACAGATCGTCAAAAAGAAATTATTGATACTCTTATCTACTCAAGCTCACAGCGTAAAGCAGCAGAAAGTCTTGGAATATCAATAAGAGCCTTACAGCGAGCATTAGAAAGGGCAAAGAAAAACGCAGCTAAACATGGATGGTCGCCAGAGCATGATATGGCATATCCAGCACCAGAGACTCACCTAGTCAAAGGTGTATCAACTCTATATGGGCCGAATGGTCTAGTAAAGCAGCAATGGGTAAAGACTGACCTGAAAAAAGAGGAGCTAACAGAGTGCCTCAAACAAGTTGCAGATGATCTATGCCAAACACTTCCCAGATATGAACCTAAAGAAGACCAACTAACACTCACAACAGATGCCTTAACAGCTTATGTTATTGGTGATGCTCATGTGGGTATGCTGGTTCGTGATCGTTATAACATGGGTCAAGGTGACTGGAATCTTGATATGGCAGAGAAGGCTACGTTATCAGCTATAAAGTGGCTTGTTGATTGCAGTGGAAATACAGACGTAGGAACGCTGGTTGATATCGGTGACTTCATGCACAACAACGACTCCACTAACCTTACTCAGTCTGGCAACGTCCTAGATGTAGATGGCGACTTGAGCGATATAGTGTCTGCAACAGTACGCATCTATCGTGCAGCTATTGAGTATATGCTAGAGAAGCATCATCATGTGGTACTTATGAAAGTACGAGGCAATCATGATCGTGACGCTGCTCTTATTATCAACACCATGCTGACTGTCTTTTACGAAAACGAGCCGCGTGTAACTATTCTTGATAATCGACATAAATTCATGGTTTACGAATATGGCAAAAACCTTCTGGTTGCACATCATGGAGATAGAATGAAGCCAGATCGTGCCTATCAATTTATCACCAATACATTGTCAGAGGAGTGGGGTCGGACTAAGCATAGACACCTTCTACTGGGTCACATACACCACAACAATGCAAAAGAGATTGGTGGGCTACAAACAGAGAGCTTCAATACACTTGCGCCACCTGACCAGTGGCACTCACACTCTGGATATGGGGCAAAGCGTAGTATGACAGCTATCATATTTGATAAAGAGCATGGTGAGGTTCAGCGTCACAAAGTCGGTATTAATCAATTGCAATAAATGGTAAAATGTAAAAAGGACAATAGCACTTGGTATGGACAATGCAGATGGCAGACCACAGATTAGATAGAATTGAAGATAAGTTGGATAAATTGACCGAACTTGTTGGCTCTGTCATTCGCATTGAAGAAAAGCAGGCTGCTGTTTCTGATCGACTAGATACGCAAGAAAGACGCTTGAATCGTCAGTCAGAAAAGGTTGAAAGCATAGATATACGAGTCACAAGGGTAGAAGGATCTTCCAAGCGAAATAGTTGGTTTGTACAGCTAATACAAGGCAGTGTACTCACAGGCGTTGTTGGCCTTATGTTTTACTTTTTACGATAGTCCTTAGATCTTTTCTTTATCTCACATTCCAAGTACCAGCGAGCCTTGGCAAGATCCTCAATGCCATTATCTTGATGCTTTAGGTCAGCTCGCCAGATATACTTTATAGCATTGCCCAGCGTAAAAGACATATGCTGGGTTATTTCAATACACTCTACGCCACTGGGATGACTCTTGTAGTGGCTAGGGTTAATGCTATCCTGCTTACTTGCCATCTTTATCCTTCCATACCATCTGAGGTAGACCACTTGGGCGACTAGCAAACCACCAGCTTGTGGCCAGTGAAGCAAGGCTTAAAATAGATAGTATAATAATCTTATAAAGTTCCATTAATTCAGCCTGATCTATAAAGTCTAAGCCACCAGTAAGTTGCTCTATTGACACGATAAGAACATATACTTGATAGTACAGTATAGCGGTTAAAATAGGCCGTACAGCACTCTTTATAATACCACCTATACTTGGATCAGGCTTTTGCGAATGTTCAAATGCTCGTGCTTCTGACGTTGCTACACCAGCAACAGACTGATGCTTGATACGCTCTAGCTCGAACTTGTTTTGCAGATCTTGATACTTTCTATCTTCCCTGCGTTGGAAGATACCTAATACACCACCTACTATACCACCTACAGTAGATGATCCTAATATAGTCATGATTGCTTCTATCATTTCTTGCCTCCAAGATATAATCCAAACCATGCAGCACCAGCACCAGTAACGACAGAAACAAGGCCAGCTTGCTCTAGGCTAGGTGAGGGTAATTGCATGAACCAGTTTATAGTCTGATACCAGACTACTGTATAAGTAACCAGCATTATGCGTGGTACTACACGAAGATCATTTAGTATTTGGGCTAGTTTAAACCAATCCATTATGCGTCCATTTTTTCTGCTAGGTCAGGGTTTATACAGTTCCATTCTTTTAGGTCTAAGTACCAGCGTTGATTGCCTTCTACCCTAAGTATCTTATCACCTCTAGTGACAACACCACTAACAAACTCTTTGCCATAGATAGTGCGAAGTAAAACATCAACGTATGCAACAGATTCTTTGGGTACTTGATATGAGCCTTCATCTTCTGCATAAAAGTTTGTATAAACAGTTGCTATGTTTGGATTTAAACAAACAACTGGCTTTATCTCTGCAAAAGCGTTTGTCGAAAACAGAAGCACAGCCGACAATGCGACTGCATATATAGATTTGCTCATAATGTTAACCTTTTGTTACACGTTAATACTTTCCTTCTTTCATCATTCGTGCCAGCTTTAACGCCCTGCCTTTTACTTGCTCTGCATATTTGCTATTTAGAAGCTCATCAGACGCACGATCATATAAACCTAACTCAACAGCAGCAAGCATCTTCCTGAAGCTAAGTAGGCGACTTATACCCATATTAAAGCACATATCCTGCAAAACGTCTTGCCTAACATCATCTAGGTCTTTAAACCAAGGCAAATTGCTGTCTAATTCGCCGTATACGCGCTTTATATCGTTTCTGAGCATATAGAGTATCTCATCATCAGAAAGCCCTATACCGCCCTTATTAGGGTCTATATTACGCCCTACACCTATTGTCAGTGCATTAGAGGTGCAGCGATAAACAAAACGCTTTTTGCCTTCATGCACTAACAACATATCTTCTAGTTTACTCATCTTTTTTTAGCCCTTTCGTTATTTGCTCAATGATGCCTTTTCGCCTTTCTTTGACCTTGTTGGCTATGCCATTTTTCTCAATCAACGTAGCAACCATGCCTGTGCTTGTTGCTAGGTGCTTGGCAATGTCTTTGTAAGTTTCGCCTACTAAGCGTAAATCTTCAATAGCCTTTAGGTCTGTGTTTTTCCATTTACGATACTTCTTTTTTTCCTTCTTAAACTCTTTTTGCACAAAACTGTTATTGTCTTTTATTTTATTGATCTTAGCTAGATCAGGCTTAAAGGCTAGATTCATATTTCACTTACCATTGTACTAGGCGATACCGCCATTTTAACACGATCTTTAGGGATTACTGGCGCAACGTATATTCTATTTTGCCAGTAAGCATAAATATTTTCTGCCTCTACTGGGCAGTTGATACGCACATGGAATTGCAGCGCACCACAATCACCATATACCATAAACTGACCCTTACTCTTATACAAGGATACTTGACCTTTTACTGTGTGATGATTTTTGAATTTCATAACTAATCCTCCAAGTATTCTAAATATTCGTCTTTATAGTCAAGGTACAAATCGTTATCGAAGAAGTACCATTCAACTGCCTCAGACATAAAGTCATTTAGATTCTGCATTGCCATATCTTTGTCTTTGGCATAAGTAACAGCAGCAGCCAGCATGTTTAAGTCATACTGCTTACAGTCTTGCTCAAAGTTAGATAGGTAATCTTCAATAACCTCATCTAAGTATAGATGAAAGTCGTTACCTTGAATCGAATCAATTACTACTTTGCCTTCCTGTAGAATCTCATCTACATAGTATTGCTGAACAAAGTCGCGTAGCTTTTCGTCAAAGTCATCATCCTGTGCCAATGCATTATAATAGGCGTTAGTGCTTGCTGTTACAGCGCATAAATTAGTCATGTTGTTCTCCTGTTTTTGTGTTACACAAACTATAATACATTAATAAAAATATAACGCAAGTGTTATTTATAGTTGTCATTTGTTAATAGATATATTACTATATACATTCTTAACCAAGAGGAGGAGCTATGAGCTTACATAAGAAAGTCTGGCAAACACTGTCAGCTATAAACGTAAATGACAATACACAAAAGAAGGGCAACCTGACATACCTGTCATGGGCATGGGCTTGGTCTACCCTTATGGAGTATTTTCCAGAATCCGTATATGGGTTTAATGATCGGACATTATCAGACGGCACAATGGAGGTTACTTGCACACTTATTATAAGTGAAGGTGAGGAGAGCGTTGTGCGTGAAATGTGGTTGCCAGTTATGGACTATCGTAACAAGGCTATTGCTAACCCTGATGCCTTTCAGGTAAATACAGCCAAGATGCGCTGCTTAACAAAATGTATAAGTATGATGGGTCTAGGTATGTATATATATGCTGGTGAAGATTTACCAGATCAGGCAGCAGAGGAACGCTATAAGGCGTTAAAGGCTGAAGATGAGCTGAAAGCATATCAGGAATTATGTGCAGAGCATCAGGATAGCATAGACGCTATTAAGATGGGTATTGTGGACGATGACTATAGTAGCGCCTATGAAGCATGGCGTGAACTAGGTGAGGATCTACAGAGAGCGTTGTGGAGAGCGCCTACTAAGGGTGGCTGCTTTACAACTGAAGAAAGAAATATTATGAAAACGCCTGAGTTCCGTCAGGCATAATTGGAGAAGTAAAAATGCAATACGACAACACAAACAGTGGTGCTTTATTTAAGAACGATCGTAAGGAGACTGACCGCCATCCTGATTACAGAGGCGATGCTAATATCAATGGTAAAGATGTATGGGTAGCTGCTTGGATTAAAGAAAGCAAGAATGGCAAGAAGTTTATGTCACTGTCTTTTACTGAGAAAGATGAGCAGAAGCAGAAGCCTGTACCAGCCAATGATAATGTAAACGTCCTAGAAGATGTGCCGTTTTAATTAGGTAAAAAAAAGAGCCAGTGGAGTGCTGGCTCAAATCAGTCTAAGGAGGAGACATGAATAAACCAATGATAACACACTTAAAGGGTGAGAAAAATGTTTAATGCAGGAAAGGCACTAAAGAAGGCTATGGTAAATCGTGATATGAGCAATATAGAGCTAGCTCAGATAACTGGATTGAGTCGAACACGCATATCACATATTAGAGCCAATCAGCATATGTCTACAGAATCAGTTGTAAAGTTTGCTAAGATACTGGGCTATAGTCCCAGCGAGTTTATTAAGCTAGGAGAGAATGATGTTTGACAGCGAAGAAGAAGTTATTGCTTTTTGGGGTAGTGCGATTATTTTCGGTTTAATTTTGTGGGGATTTAGCGATGTCTGGGTATAGTACAAAAATAACAGATATAAATATTGATCAAATGATGCCTAACTTAGTCTCTTTCATCAAGAAAGGTGTGGAAAAGTATGGCGCTGTACAGGTAGACCTAACAAGGGTAAATAGGTCTATCGCGCAGAATAGTTTATTCCATGCTCAAATAGCTGAGATAGCAAAGCAGACTAAATTTAATGGGACTGAGTTAAGTGCTGATGGCGCAAAAGAATACCTAGTGTTGCTGTTTGCTTTTGAGCTAGAACAGGAACAAAGGCCACTCAGTCAAGGTTTGCAATACATACCTAGCAGAAAGACAGAAGGTGGCTGGATGCCTGTACCGCCAAAGACAAGTCGCTTCAAGATAGAGGAAGGTACTGAGTTTATTGACTGGTTGTTTGCCTATGGCGCAGAGCGTAACGTCAGGTTTAATGATGATGTTACTAGACAATATGAAGCATATTTGGCAATGATAGATGGCTAACAGTAAGAAGCGTTGTCGCCACTGCAAAGAATATTTCCCTGCTGCCCAAGGTGTCACTGTACCCTTGGGTTTTTTTTGTTCATATGACCATGCTACTAAACATGGCTTAGAGAAGGCCAAAAAAGAGCGTCAGAAGCAGAACAGGAAAGAGCTAACCGAATATAGGGAGAGAACTAAAAATGCAGCACAATGGAAGAAAGAGGCTCAAGCGTCTTTTAACAGCTATATTAGATACCGCGATAGGGGTAGGGATTGCATTAGTTGCGGCAGGGCTTGGCGTGATTGTTATGGCGGGGCTGTTGACGCTGGCCATTACAGAAGTAGGGGATCAGCTTCCCACTTGGCTTTTAATATGCACAACTGCCATAGCCAGTGCGTACATTGTAACCGCCATCTTTCGGGCAATGTTGTAGAGTATCGAAAAGGTTTGATTGATCGTATAGGGCTAGACAAGGTAGAGGCGCTTGAGAACGATAACGAAGTCAGAAGATTTGACATAGATTACTATAAAAGAATTAAGTCTATATTTTCTCGAAAACTACGACACAAGAAAAAGTTAATAGAATAGTTAATAAAGTTGTTGCACTAAGTTAATAGTATTGTTATTATATACCTGTAAGTTAAATAAACGGAGAGAAAAAATGCAATACGAAATAGGTCAAAAAGTTTGGGTAAAGTGTCAAGGAACTAATGTGTATGGCTCTGGCGTTGTGATGGGCTTTACTAAAAAAAGAATTAAATGCACCAATGAGGGTTCTGGTGATGACCGAATCAAAGCCTACTCTTACAACAGTGTTATGCCAAGAGATAGAGACTAATTAATTTATTTATGAGCCGCCTAGTGCGGCTCTAGGAGATACAGTTATGTCAAAATTAGCAAACCTTTATCACGGACACACAGTTTTGGGTACTTATATTCAAGTCGCTGAATCAGTAACAGGACACTGGTTTGGTCGCAAAGAGGCTTACTATTATGGCAATAAAGGTATGACTAAATGGCTAGAGCGTGAGCCGCCTGCTGCCAGTTTTGATAGAGACAGTATTGATTTGGGCTGGGTAACTTTGACTCGTGAAACAGATAAACCCAACTTTAGGCTACCACACTAATAGGAGGAGTTATGAGTAAGCCAGATATGACAGGCCGTAATTGGCAAGCAAGAATACCAGCAGACCTTATGAGTATTAAGAAGGCTATTAGGATCGAGCGTGATAGGCTTTTTGAGCTTGAGTTATCTACTGGTAAAGAGCCTGAAGATTGTGAGACCTTTCATCTTGAATGGTTAGAGCAAGAACGCGCCAGAGGCGTACAACAGATAGTCACTAACTTTTAGGAGAATAAAATGACTACAAAAGAAAAAATAAAAGATTGGGTAATTGGTTTAGCTGGTATGTTTTTTTTCTGGCTATTTCTAATGTACATGGTAACGGAGGCACTATGATGTATTTTAACACTGACTTAGGCGAAGCAGCCACACAGAAGCACTGGGTAGACGTAATGGGACACGTTGCATTTTACCTAGCAGTCACACAAGGCGTAATGTATTTAATAGGTGATGACAGTGAATGATGTAGAATGGTTTGATGTTTTATTATTTATGGTATTCGCTGGTGCTTTTATAGCGCCAGTGGCTATCGTCATTTCAGAAGTTTTACTATAGAGGTTTATTATGGCTACTACTAATCCAACAACAGGTGATGCGTTACGAAGCAGAGCGCCTACTAAGAAATATGACGATGGCTGGGATCGTATCTTTGGTAAGAAGGATAAGCCAAAGTCAGATAAAAAAGATGACAGTCAAAAAAAATCGAAGTAAAAAAAAATCCCTGCTTGACGTAATCAGGCAGGGACTATAGAATAAAGTGAGTCGGGTGATGGGAACGCAATCCCAGCAACAGCCGACAAGAGAACAGAAAATTCGACTAGCCGACTCAGTGCTAAGTTTATCAAATGTTACCTTGTAACACAATTTTTTTGACTCTTGTTGGTACTGTTTGGGACATCCTGACCCAAGGTGTTAATCAGTGCTGACCAAAACTCAAGCATTATGCCCAGCGCAATGGCTTTAAACGCGCGATAGTAATACGCCACAGGTATGATGGGACTGACCAACCGCAACTCAGGCGCAAGGTACAAACCGAGACAGTGGACACAATTAGGGGCTTGTCGCAGCAATCACGGAATGATGAAGCGATTCGGCAAATTGGCGTATTAGACTAGAGTAATAGAAGACTTGTTGGTATAGGTGTCCCTAACCATCTAATGACTACTATTGCCTAAAATAAACAGGAGAAGAAGAAATGAAGTACATGGGTAGTAAAACGAGAATAGCAAAGCATATATTGCCAATTATCCTCAAAGATCGGAAAGATGGTCAGGCGTGGGTTGAGCCGTTTGTAGGTGGTGGTAATATGATTGATAAGGTTGATGGTATTCGCTATGGGTTTGATCTTAACAAATATGCTATTGCTGGGCTTGTGTCTATACGAGACTGTCTTTATGACTTGCCTAAAAACAATAGTCAATTTACTGAAGATATGTACAAGGAGTTAAGGTCTAATGATGATTACAATCATAAAGGATACGCATCATTTGCATTAAGCTATGGTGGTAAGTTTATGGGTGGCTGGTGTCGAGGCAATAAACCTAATGGAGAGCCAAGGGATTACGTTAGAGAGGCGTACAATAATGCTGTAAAGCAAAGCCCAAAGTTGCAAGGTGTTACGTTGTATAGTTGCAGCTACAGTGACATATCTATACCCCATAACTCAATTATCTATTGTGATCCACCATATCAGAACACAACTTCATATAAAGACGGTTTTAGTCATGATGGGTTTTGGCAATGGTGTCGAGATATGGCTAATAAGGGTCACACTGTATTTGTTAGTGAGTATGTCGCACCTAGTGATTTTGAGTGTGTATGGGAAAAAGAAATAGTATCAAGTCTAACTGTCAATACTGGCAACAAAAAAGGGGTTGAGAGATTGTTTAGGGTGGCAAAATGATTGAGCTAAGACCACATCAAACAAGAGCTATTGAGATGCTGCGCCACTCACTAAAGGCAGGCAACAAGCGTCCAGTATTAGCCGCACCAACAGGGTTTGGTAAAACGATAGTAGGAGCATGGTTAGCATTATCAGCAGTAGCAAAGGGCAAGCGAGTATTGTTTGTCTGTGATCGAATTAAGTTAGTACAGCAATCACTAGAAGCCTTTGACTCTTTCGGTATAGAAGTTGGTGTTATTCAGGGTAAGCATGAGCGAACTCGTTACTCTGCTCCTGTACAGATAGCATCTATACAAACACTAGCTAAAAAGCCAAAGATGCCTGTATTTGACGTCTGCATCATTGATGAATGCCAAGTGTTGTATAAGGCTCACATTGCTATGATGAATGCATACAACAACATTCCGTTTATTGGCTTATCAGCCACACCTTACAGTAAGGGTCTAGGTAAATACTTTGATGATCTACTAGTGCCAATCACTACACGACAGCTACAAGACCAGACCTACTTAGCAAAAGCTAAATACTATGGCGGAGCAAAGGTTAATCTATCTGGTGTAAAGACTAAGGCATTACCAACTGGCGGTACAGACTACGATCCAAAGAGCTTGGCTAGTAACATAGAGAAAGACGATAAGCTCACAGGAGACATCATTAAGAACTGGCAGCGTTATGGCGAAGGCAGACAGACAATTGCATTTACTCCTAGCATTAAGCACAGTAAAGAGCTTGTGCGACAGTTTAACGAGGCTGGTATAGCTGCTGAACACATAGATGGCTATATGGATCAGGAAGAACGTCAGATGCTGTATAAAGCGCACGACAATGGCGAGTTTATGATCCTGTCATGCTCACAGTTGCTTAACACTGGTTATGATGCTCCAAAGGTATCATGTATGATTGACTGCTACCCTACCAAGAGTCTTATCACATGGGTGCAGCGCGTAGGTCGAGTTATCAGGTCTCATAAAGATAAAGACTACGCTGTAATCTTAGATCATGCTGGTAATACATCTAAGTTAGGTTTTGCAGAGGACGTTGTACCTGATGAGCTAGATGATGGCGATAAGCGTTACAATGAAAAGTCGCTTACAAAAGACAAAGACAAAGAACCTAATGTAAAAGAATGTCCACAATGTCATGGCCACTTTGTAGGATTACGTTGTGCTTGTGGTTACGAGATACCTGTAAGTCAGCAGCTAGAGTCTACAGATGAGATGCTAGTAGAGCTTACTGCCAGCCAAAAGCGTAACAGAAAAACAAGCATGGAAGAAAAGTCGCAATTTTACTCAGAACTTATGGCTTATGCTTCAATCAAGGGTTATAGTCAGGGTTGGGCAGCGCATAAATACAGAGATAGATTTAGCGTTTGGCCTAACAAGGTAAAAGCACATACTATAAGTAATGGTATAAGCGATGAAGTGCTAAAGTTTATTACCAGTCAGAATATTAGAAATGCAAAAAGGAGAGCAGCATGAGTTTGCGTGACTGGACAGTGCAAAGGGTATCTAGGCAGGACGTAAGTTCATTTATAGAAAGTAATCACTATTCTGGCAATATTAATGGCTGTATATCAGACTTCTGTTATGCTTTGTATGACACTATAGGAGAGATGAAAGGCGCATTGTTTTATGGCCGCATGGCTATGGCTAATCAATGGAAGCGATTTTCTGATAATCCTGAAAATGTAATAGAGCTAAGAAGATTGTGTTGTGTAGATGATACACCTAAAAATACTGAAAGTTATTTTATAGGAAGGTCTTTAAAACTGTTAGAGTCTGATTGGATGAAAGGTATTGTGGTGTCGTATGCTGATAAGGAGTATGGTCACAATGGCACAATATACAAAGCAAGTAACTTTACAATGGTTGGTGAGGTTGCTGGTGCAAAGGTCATTATATACAATGGAAAGCAATACCATGATAAGGCCATTAGAACAAAGTATAAGGGTCAGCTAAAGCCATTTGCAAAACGTATCAAAGACGCTTTAGATAGTGGTGATGCTTACTATAAAAAAACTGCTGGTAAATACACTTACATATATCAGTTAGAAAAAAACAAAAGGAGATTAAAATGATTGAACGTATAGCAGAACAATTAGGTATGAAGCGCAGAGGTAGAACATATGCAGGCGCTTGCCCTTGTTGTGGTGGTGATGATAGGTTTACATTATCTAAAGGCAAGAAACACGATGTACTGTATCATTGCCGACATGGTTGCACCTATGCACAGATAATCAAAGAGCTTGAGTATCGTGGTGTAGTAGACAAGAAGAAGTTTGATAAGCCAGACCAGTACGTCAGCAGGCACGAAAAGAATAGACTAATTAAAGACAGGTTTATTGTAGCCATGTATGAAGAAGAAGCTAAGAAAGATAAACACGTATCACTATCTGACTGGCGTAAATATAAAGAGGCTAGGGAGCGCAAGAAGAATTTAGAAGCCAAGATGGGGCTTTGTAAACCATCATGGGGAACTGTATGAGTGTAACTAAAATTGGTGATACGAGCAGCTCTATTAGTCAGCGTTTACGAATGTTGGCTGATGAGCATGATGCAACTGATGGAGATGACAGGACAGAGTTTTTGTTAGTAGCAATGCGTGAAGATGGTGCTATAGAGAGTGGTGGTTATATTGTAGATATTGCTGCTGCAATGGGCGCACTAGAGATAGCTAAGATAGATTTACTTGACTCTTACTATGCTAGTCTTGAGCCTATTCACTAAACACAAACAATACAGGCAGTAGGTTTAGGCTTGCTGTCTGTAATAGTATTACCAGTTTGTGCAATTTAATGTTAAAATATAACATATGATTAATTGATCGACCCCTAGTGGAGATTGATATGCCAGCAGGTAGACCTACAAAGTACGATGAGGATATGCAAGCAAAGGCTGAAGCATACCTTGAAGATTACCCAACTGCCATTCCCAGTAAGCAGGGACTAGCCCTTTATCTAAAAGTTTCAGATGTAACTATCGACAATTGGTCGGCAAAGTTTCCTGAATTTCTTGGTACGTTAGAGACTATTAAGCATATACAGTTCGTAAAGGCTCTTGATGGCGGCTTAACAGGTGACTATAACTCTACTATAGCCAAGCTGGTATTACACAATCACGGCCTATCTGATAAGACTGAGGTAGACAATAAGTCTAGTGATGGCACAATGACACCTATAGCGCCTACCAAGATAGAACTGGTAGCATACGAGGGCGATAGTGCCGTCAGCTCAGATTAAGCTACCACCAAAGCTAGTACCTGTATTTAAGGGCGAAGCTCGATACAGAGGCTCATGGGGTGGTCGTGGATCAGGTAAGACTAGATCCTTTGCACTGATGACTGCTGTAGAGGGTTATCGTTATGGTAAGTCTGGTATCTCTGGTCAGATACTATGCGCTCGTGAACATCTTAACTCCCTAGACGAATCCTCACTAGAAGAAGTAAAATCAGCCATTCGATCTGTAGACTGGCTAGAAGATTACTATGAGATTGGTGAGCGTTATATACGTAGTAAGGACGGCAACATCAAATACGTCTTTGCTGGATTACGTCATAACCTTGATAGCATCAAGTCTAAGGCTAAGTTACTCCTATGCTGGGTAGACGAAGCAGAGAGCGTATCTGAGTCTGCATGGCGTAAGCTAGTACCTACTGTGCGTGAAGAAGGCTCAGAGATATGGGTAACATGGAATCCAGAGAAAAAGGATTCAGCTACGCACCAGCGATTCCGTTTAGAAGCTCCTGAGAATAGTAAGATAGTAAAAGTAAACTGGTCTGATAACCCTTGGTTTCCTGATGTACTAGATCAAGAGCGTAAAGAGGACTTAGAGCGCAGACCAGATACCTATGGTCATGTTTGGGAAGGTGACTTCCTAGAGTTCCCAGAAGGCGCATTTTGGCTACGAGAGATTAATAAGTCTTATGCTGATGGTCGTATAGGTAGTATGCCAGTTGTTGAGTCACAGCCTTGTATGACGTTCTGGGATATAGGTAACAGTGATGGTACTGCTATCTGGGTAGTGCAAAAGGTAGGCATGGAGTTTCGCTGCATACACTTTTATGAGTCATGGGGTGAGCCATACAATCATGCTGTTAAGTGGTTAAAGTCATTAGACCTTATCTATGAGGATATGTACTTGCCACATGATGCTGACCACACACGACAGGGCCAGAATAGTAACAAGTCACCTAGACAGATGCTTAAAGAGCTTATGCCTAGTGCTAAGTGGCACATAGTTCCCCGTATCCCAGAGCTTAACTGGGGTATTCAACAAACTTCTGATATGTTCCCATATATCTACATTGATGATGTATCCTGTGCTGCTGGCTTAGATCATCTCAAATCATATAGACGTAAGTGGTCTAATAGTGAGCAGAGATGGAGTCATGTGCCTGATAAGTCTGAAGGTCATTCTGAGGCTGCTGACGCACTCAGACAGATGGCACAGGCATTTACTTCAGGCGACTTAGGCAGACATGGTAATCGTCAGCGCAGACCTATTAGGCGAGGACTTAAAGGCGTGGTATAATTGACCTAATTTAATTTGTTAGGTTGTATCATGGGTTTACTTAGCGCAGGCGCAAAAGGTGGAAAGAAGGCAGTCAAGGGCTTGTTAGATCAGCCTATAAAGCCGACACAAGAAAGAATGCGTGATGCTGGCCTTATGTCATTTGATGATGATGCTTTTCACGGATCAACCTACAATATAGAAGATTTTAGTTTAGCTCAAACCTTAAATCCAGAGGGTCACTTTGGCGCTTCTCATTATTTTACGAGTAGTGCTGATGACGCTAGCAGACATTATGCTGGCATGGGGCCAGACCTTACAAGCAGGATTGAGCAAAGGATGGATGAGCTTGATTCAATGCTTGATGGATACGAGATTGATGATCTTCTTGAATCTTACCCAGAAATGAGCAAAAAAGAAGCAGAGAAAATAGCTTCTGGTAATTCTGAAGTTTTTGATAACTTTAAACGTAGGGTTGCTACAAAAGAGCTTGCTGGCGACAATCTAGGTTCTATGTACCCTGTAAAGCTAAAAACAGGCAAGACTTATGATTTAGGCACAAACGATGACACGTTTATGCGTTATGAGCGAGACCTGCCTGATAGGGATGACTTAGCTGATGAGATCAGAGATGAGATAGATAGAGCTGACTATGAAGATGATGATGCTTTTGAGGATGCTATAGAGGAGCTTGTTGACGAGCGTTACCATGATGCTATGTCGTATGAAGATCCGCAAGGAGAGCTTGTTGATTTTATATCATCTTTGCAGCGTCAGGCAGATGATTATGGGTTTGAGTCTGATGAGTTAATTGAAAATATTGTTATGACTGCTCAAGATTTTGATGGTATAACCGCAACAAAGCTAGATGATATTATGCGCTCTACACAATGGTACGCTGATGACGATATGGGTCGGCTTATCAATAATGAAGTATATAGACAAGCTGTAGAGGATGCAGGCTTTGATAGCATTAAGCATAAAGGTGACATTTTTAGGGGCATGGAAGTAGATCCTGATACAATTCATACTATTGTATTTGACCCTAAAAACATTCGATCAAAGTACGCTCAATTTGACCCAACAAAACAAGCATCTTCTAGCATACTAGCATCCAGATTCCTACCTACAACTGGATCAGGTTTACTTGCTATGTACGCCTTGAGTCCTGATGATGCCAGAGCAGCGCAGATAGCCGCAACAGATACTAGGGATGTAGGTAGTATACAAGCTGCTAGAAACCCAAGACTGCAACGTGCTGCTGGTTTACTAGGCTCTATTGATACACCAATAGGGTCTCTGTTTGAGTCTACTCCTAATGTCTTGAATCGCTGGGCTTATGGTGAAGAAGCAGACGCTATGGATAAATTAGGTATGGCTTTAGAGCTGATGCCATAGAGGTTACTATGCAACAAGATCCTTTCAAAGACTATGGTTTATTACAGTATCTTTCTGATATGCAGTTGCAGGAAGTTATCAAGCGTCCGTTAGAGTCAGCAAAGCATGGTGGCTTCCCTGAGCATTTCTCTAATTACTATAAGCGCATGAACCCTGATGACAAGCGTACAGATAGATCTATTATGGATATGGCAATTAATTTTGCTGGCGGCTATGATGCAGCAGCAAGAGGATTCCCAAAAGATTCTCTTATGCGTATGGCTCGTCATTACCAGTCTCGTGATTATGATGAGCGTCCACAGGACTCTATACAAGACTACTACGAGAATATAGCAGGGGTTGAAGCATACGATGCCAATGTAGGCAGACTAAGCATGGAAGATTTATATAGATTATCTATGCAGTATGCCAAAGAAAAACATGGATCAATAGGGCAGTAACATGGCTATTACTAATTACACAGAATTAAAGAGTTCGGTATCTGGTTGGTTAAATCGTGATGACTTGGACACACAGATTCCAGACTTTATCCGACTAGCAGAGTCTTTTATTAGCGATGAGTTACGTCATTGGCGTGGTGAGAAGCGAGCAGAGACTACGTTAGATGGTCAGTTTATTGGCTTACCTAGTGACTGGGTAGAGACAATACGAATACATACTAATGCTGGCGGTACAGGTGATATGCGTTACTTGTCACGCGCACAAATGCAAAGCATGAGAGCAGCTAACGAAGATGCCTCTGGCGCTCCTGAGTTCTACACTCACAATGCAGGCCAGTTAGAGCTATACCCTACTCCTGATGGTAACTATTCTGCTGACCTTGCTTACTTTGCTGATGCTGGTGCATTGTCTGACTCAAATACAACTAACTGGGTTCTGACTAAATACCCAGATATATACCTTTATGGTACACTACTACAAGCTGGTATGTACTTAATGGATACTGAGATGGAGCAGCGTTGGGCAGCTCTATATCGTGCTGCGGTTGATCGTGCTAACCGCAACAGCAGGAAATCGGTTGCTAGTGGTAGCGGCCTTAAAATGACTATTAGAGGTTACTAATATGAGCCAAGCTACTAACTACTTGGAAAACAAGATTGCTGGTCACGTCTTTGGCGGCACAGCATATACTGCTCCTACTACTTTGTATGTAGGTCTATACAAAACTGCACCTAATGACACTGGCGCTGGTACTGAGGTATCTGGTGGCTCTTATGCTCGTCAGTCTATGGCATTTACTGTAACAGGTGACACTGCAAGCAATACTGCAAATGTCGAGTTCCCAAAGGCTACTGGCTCTTGGGGTACTGTTACACACTTTGCTATCTCTGATGCTGTAAGTGGTGGCAATATGCTTTGTTATGGCACTTTGACTGCATCCAAGACTGTTGCATCTGGTGACACACTACGCTTCAATGCTGGTGAGCTAGACATTACAGTAGCTTAATATGCCAGTAAATAACGGATATGGTGCTGCGCTATATGGCGTAGCTTCTTATGGCTCTGAGAACTATGTAGATGCGTCTGCAAGTAGTAGTGTATCCGTTAGCACTTCTGCTGATTCTGACCTGATAGAAGGTATTACTTCTACAGCTAGTATCAGTGTTACTACTTCTGGTAGTACGTTGTTGGTAAATGGTGGTACAGGTCAATCAAGTATCACGTTATCGACAGCAGGAGAAGGTCAGCTAATTGCATTGCCTGATGGTAGCTCTAGCATATCTATCAGTACCTATGGCGATCTGCTTGGTGTACGCTTATCTGGTGGTGCTGCTGTTGCTACAGTAGAGACTGAGGGTAGTGCTACTGGTATCAAGTTAGGTGATGGCTCTGTTAGTATAGAGGTTACAACAAATGGAGTTGCTAATGTTGTTGCTGGTATTGGTGGTAACTCTAGTATTGAGTTCACTACTAGCAGTGATGTTTTGCGTATATTTGATGGTGTTGGTGCTTCTAGTATCAGTATTATTCCTAATGGAAACATACGCTATAGGTACGAATCTATTGATAAAGATGACCAATCATGGTCAGACAAGGTAGTAGATTTACAGGCTTGGGTAGAGCAAGCAAAAGACGAGCAATCTTATGCTGAGATAGCAAAAGATGAGCAGAATTGGAACAATTTAACACAAGATACAGAATCTTGGGTAAATATAGTATAATTGGGTTATACCAACTAAGAGGTCTCACAAATGGCTGACACTAACACTACAAACTATTCTTTGACTAAGCCAGAGGTGGGTGCTTCTGACGATACTTGGGGTACTAAGTTAAACACTAACTTAGATACGCTAGATAGCAAGATTGATGACATAGAGGGCAAGTCTGGCGCTGCTACTCTAAAGCACACTGGCTCTACCAAGCTAAAGACCACTTCTACTGGTGTAGATATTACAGGAGACCTATCTCTAGCTGACAATGGTAAGGCTAAGTTCGGTGCGTCTGATGATCTACAGATTTATCATGATGGAACACATAGCTATATTGCAGATGTAGGCTCTGGTGTTCTTTTCCTTCGTGGTGAAAGTAATGTTGTTTTAGAAAGCAATAGTGGCTCTAACTATTTTGAAGGCACTTCTGGTGGAGCTTCAACCATATATCATGCAGGAAACGCAAAGCTTGCCACTACTTCTTCTGGCGTAGACGTATCAGGCACAGCCACGATGGATGGGCTTAGTGTTGAGAACAATACTACTGATGTTAAAGGTACTGTTAAAAACACATTAACTTCGGGAACAAGGACTGCAACTTTAGACATCCTTCCGCAAAATGACGGCGCTTACGGAGTTTCTATACAAGCGTCGGGCGGCTCTGGAACAGGCACGTTTCAGTTCAATAACAAGAACATAATGAAGTTTGACTTTAGCAATGACATCAGCTTCTACGAGGACACAGGCACAACTGCTAAGTTCTTCTGGGATGCTAGTGCTGAGAGCTTGGGTATAGGTAAAACACCTCAGTTTCTTTTAGATGTAAACGGTAATACAAATATACAAGGAAATGTCGCACCTACTGGTAATGGAATTGGCATAGGTGATTACGGAACTACTGGTGGTTACAAATGGATTCAAACTTTCAGTAGCCAACCTTTATCTATTAATCCTTTAGGTAACAACGTAGGTATTGGGATTAGCTCGCCTAGTGCTAAATTGCATATCAATAACGCAAGTGGCTGGGGCAGTGAGATACTTGACGGAAGCTCAGGTGCGGACATAACTTTGCGTCACGGGGGTACTAATTACGCAGGCATTTACTCAACTTCAGCACATGGGCTGACGCAATGGGCTAATAGTCATATTGCACTTAGAACTAACAACTCCGAGCGACTCAGGGTGGATAGTAGCGGTAATGTACTTGTTGGTACTACTGTAAGTAACCCAGCTGGGGATAACTCTGAGGGTGTTGCTATTTCCTCTGGTTCATATGGTGGATTCATTGGTGTTACGAGAGATGGTAATACACCTGTTGAGATTAACAGGAAATCCTCAGACGGAACACTTATTACACTCCGCAAGGATGGCAGCACTGTTGGTAGTATTGGTACGTTGAGTGGCAGAACCTATATGCAAGGTTCTGGAGCATCATCTAGTGGGTTGCAGTTTGCGCCAAATCAGGTAGTACCCTTTAGAAATGGCACTTATGCGGATAACCAAATTGATTTGGGTAACATAGGTTCAGGCCGTTTCGATGACATATACGCCACCAACGGCTCTATCCAGACTTCTGACCGCAACGAAAAGCAAGATATTGAAGAACTATCTGATGCTGAACAACGTGTCGCTATAGCCTGTAAAGGACTAATGCGTAAGTTCCGTTGGAAAGATGCTGTTGAAGAAAAAGGTGATGATGCTCGTATTCACTTCGGTATCATTGCCCAAGACTTGAAAGCGGCCTTTGAAGCTGAGGGCTTAGACGCTGGCAGATACGCCATGTTTATCTCAACTACATGGTGGGAAGAAAAGCGTGTTATCCCTGCTGTTGAAGCTGTAGAAGCTCAAGATGCTGTGTACGAAGAAGTTATTATTCCTGCTGTACTAGACGAAGATGGTAATGAAGTTGAGCCAGAACGTACTGAGCAAACCTTAATTTCTGAGGCTGTTGAAGCCGTTGAAGCAGTTGAAGAACACACTGTAACAGACACATT
>Ga0098049_1000222_pt1 | contig 23403 bp, 10 predicted proteins | sample 13BtaG_FD_92582 | JGI IMG/M metagenome (GOLD analysis project Ga0098049, IMG submission 92582) | Marine viral communities from the Subarctic Pacific Ocean - 13B_ETSP_OMZ_AT15268_CsCl metaG | ecosystem: Environmental > Aquatic > Marine > Oceanic | place: Subarctic Pacific Ocean | collected...
ACTAGTACTGCCTATCCCTTGAATTTTTGTTCCAGAGCTTCCAAACAAAATTTCATGTGTATCGTTTACACCTGTACTAGTATTTCCATCTAATGATATTGGATTGTCACTAACATCAATAAGAGGATTGAAGCTTTTCAACCCCATCATAATAGATCCACGCATAGCGTTAGACCCATTGTTTCTATCTTCATTAGCTTGATAACCATCTCTATGTAAATAACTAGGTATATCATTCCAAGCTAGTTCTGATGGTGCATAAATGCCGCTTGGTGCAGGTACATCATATAAACTATCTATATGTTCTATGCTAACTTTAGGCTCTCCAAAAGAACCATCATGATTATGTAAAAACATTTTATTACGTAAATCATCGATAGAAGTAGTAATGTCTGTGCCTACAGTTATTAGTCTGAAATCAAAATCATCTACACAACTTTGATTACCTAAAAGTAAGTTACTTACTCTAATTTGATTGTTACTAATTTTAGTGTAAGTCGCATTAGTATAACTTTCGTTTGTTGAGTAATTCTTAAGATACAAGCTATATTGTGGAATAGTTTCATTATTGCCTATTTGATAAAACCACTCAGGCAGTAAATGTATTTGTCCAAAATTTATATCTTTACTATCCAATGTTGTGTCTTCTTGAAGACCTACTAATGAGCTTTGTTGATCTACTATTCCACCCATATCTATCAAGTAGCTAACATTTCCATTACCATCTGTACTATATGTTACAGCTAATTTGGTACTTGTTTGATTTGGATCAGGTATTACATTAAATCTTGCTCCTTGATAATTTGGTCCTCCACCAAATTCAGACGACATTATTGTGTAAGTGACTGTTAGTTCTTCGGGCGCTTCTGTTAGGTAAACTGTATTGTTTTCAATGAAAAAAGTTCTCCCAACTCCTAAAGCTCCCTTAATTACTGGTATGTAGTCTGGAGTTACAAAAACATTTGCTCCTTCTTTTACAGGATATTTTAAACTAAAAGATGTACTTCCACTAGGTATTGTTTCAACAATTTGCCTTGAAGAGTTAATTTGATTTCTTGGATTCAAATTACTTGCCGGACCAATTAGTCTAGCAATATTAGCAATATCTAATCTTCTTTTTTGAGCACCTGTACTTGGCGTATTGCTGTCTTGTTGTTTTCCGTAGCTAGAATATTTACTATCTACATAGTTTGCATCGTAAATATCCCCAATTGCACCTGAAATATTTTCAGTATTTAAATCAAGAATTTCTATAAGCTTATTAAGTTTTTCACTAGTGAGCCTTTCTCCCGAAGAAAAGTTAACTACACTTGCAATTAGTTTGTTTAATTTATCAGGATTGCTCATATTTTCACTCTTTATAGTTCAAAAAATATACTGCTTTGATCTCTTGGATCATAGCTCAAATGATTTGCAATATCTAGAGCGCTAGCTTCCCCAGCACTTTCATTTGCATTTAGTATTAATTCATTTTTATAGATATTAGGTAGCTCTACATTTATAACAACTCTATTGCTATAAATTATTCTACCTGTAGCAGGATCTAGGCACTTAGCTCTAATTATTGTTTTTCTAGGAACAAATATTTTATATCCTACAACTAAATCAGTATCAGACCTGTTTTGAAGTTCATTGTAGACCAACTTCCCGTTACTAACACTACTTGGCCTTAATTTGATATAACTATTACTACTATCTTCATACTTGTATAGTATTCTCTCAAGCCCTTGAGTATAGCTTTTAGATTCTTTTTCATTCTTTTTGAAAACAGTTATTAAGTAATTTTGTCCATTTGAGAAAAATGGATTATTATCATTACTTATTTTTATTTTTTCTTTTGTAATATTTAAAATAGGCCTTTTTATTACATTAGACGGAAATAAGTTTTTATATCTTATGACACCAGTATTGTACAGAGTTCTAAAACAAGTCTCATCTGTTTTAACTGTGTTATCAAATATATTTCTAAATATTTGATAATCACTATTCTTTAAATTTTGATCTATTATAAAACTTTGATCTGAGCTGTTGTATGTAGCATTTAAAGTTAGACCATTAGATCCTGATAGTGGATCTACTTTTAGTATCTCAAATATTACTGATTTGTTTTGTACATCTTCTGAGTTATTTATTTCATTTTCAGATACAAGAAATACTCCATTTGAATCTTTACTAAAAGTATATGAAGAAGCGCTTTCTCTTAATGGAGCAGATAAAAGTACTTTTGCTTTTCCTAAATTATTTGTTTGTTTTATTGCTTCTAGCAAATTACCTTCAAACAAAACCTCTTGTGTTTCATCCAAACATTCAAAGGTAATGTTTACTTCATCTACTGGTTGGTTCGCTGCATTCAAAGCCTGACATACTAGTGAAGTGTAATCGGCCCCATAATTCAAAGCCTGACCTATCCTTAAGTCGTTACTAAGTATAAGCTTATTAACATTTTTATCTTCAGTTGAAAGTTCTAAAAGAATATTGTTTTGCGACCAAGAGTGTGATTTTAAGTCTATGTTTTTTTCTATAAAATATTCTGACTTTTTTAATTCTAACTCTACTCTAGGTATTGCTGAATAACTTATAAATATTTCACCAGCAACACTATCATCAAAAGTAATTATCCCTAACTCTTTATCTACTTGGAAAAGGCTGCTATCAATAGCTGTAAAATTTCCTTCACCTGCCTTTTGCCTAGCATTTACATTAGTGCAAGGAAAATACTTTGTATATAACGATTTTTTACTTTCATTTGAACTTGCTAACCCAATTGATTCCCAACTATTTTCTGTTATTGACAACTCGGCAAATTCATTGCCTATGACTAACATTCTGTTTTGAGATATAGTTAAGACATCATTAGTAACCGTATATTTAAAAATGCTATTATCTTCTTTATATTCCCTATGTATGTTTTTAGTAAAGTCTTTATCTCTTTTATATAAACAAACTAGTGGGTTTTCAGTATTGAATAACGACTTGTAGTTGCTGAGATCTACAGTTTCGTTTTCAAAGATTTTGCATATAGAATTATTTGCATATAATTTTCTATCTACACCTTGAAGAGAGTACTTGCCTGTTTTAAACACAGGCATCCACTTATTCTCTATTTCAATTATATCTATCAACTCGCATCCAAAAATTATAGATCCTCTATAGTCTTCAGCTCTAAAACCTTCTTTTAGATTGTATTCATAGCCACCAATACTACTAGTTATTTCCGAAGACTCATCCACTCCACTAACTTCTTGAGCAGTAGTGCGATCCCATTTCCATCCACTTATTTCTTCATCTTTAGAATAAGTGCCTGTAGTTGGATAATAGCTCTTATCTATTTTCACATCGCCTTTAACAGATTTATTTACAATAACTACGTTATTGTCAGGTCGCCTTAATCGACCTAAACCTCTACTAGTTATTCTATCTCTTACTTGTCTATCTATTAAAGCCATGATTTATACCTTATGTAATAGGAAGTATTGAATTACCTGCTATTTGCAACCTTCTATAAGGGTTTGTAGCTGAGCTAACACCACTTTCATCTTGTAGATAGTATTTAGCAATTGGTTGAGTTATGTCCAATGTAGTTTCGTATCTAGGAGCATTTTCTGCGTTATTTTTGGTAGGGTACAAATTCAAAACATAAAGACCGTTTTCTTCTTCTATCTTCCAGCTTCCTTGTTCGATTTCCAACAATCGATTAATCCTACTTAATAAACTCGTAGTCGCTGTAGTAATACTTGTAGATGCAGTTTCTATTCTTTCTACTACGTTTTGAACATTACTGCTTCTATCTAGCTTCATAATGATGAATCTTTGCTTTGGGTCTGCAAAAATATTTTCATCTCCACAATTTATTTTTACTAGGTAAGACTTTCCTGAAAAACCTGAAGTTAATCCCCAGTCAAAGTCAAAGTAATAAAAACCATCTTGCAGTTCATTTATACTTACTGTTGCTTGTTGTGCAGCACCAACTTCTACTGAAGAGCCCGCTAGTGAAGAAGCGTCTATATCTAAAAACGTTTCAAATGTGGGTGTCGCTCCTATGACTGGAGCTCCTACGTTATCTAAATAGAATGTATAAGTGACTATATTGCTCATTTACTTACCCCAATAAGTGTTACTAATTTTGTATAGTTTATTTAAAAGCTTAGCTCCATCTTGAGTCAAGATGTAAGGTTTTTCTTCTGTATCGTTCTTGTTTACTAAAGCTAATTCCTTGATTCTATAATCAAAGCTTTTTTCATTTAAATAATAGTAGTTAAATTGATTCCATTTGATCGTTATAGGGAAGTTTTTATAAGAGTAGTTTATATCATCTGAATTCCTATTCTCTCTATAAAGAATATTATCTTTCAGATGCCAACCCTCCCTACTGTTTAACCTATCCCAAGAAATATTATTATTGTCTGTTTCAGAATACTTACCTGTTTCCTCTACTATATCTTCTACAAAATTTTCATTAAAATAATTTATATAATTATTATTTAATTGCTTTTTAACTACATTTCTATTTGTATCAAAATTTAAGATATTTTTTGTTTTAAGAAATTCTACATCTTCTTCTAAGTATCCAGATATAATAAAGCCTTCATTTGTTAAAAACTCTTTAAAATCTTTAACAAATTTATAATCATCAACTTTATATTCTTGCCCGTCTATATAGAAGAAATAACCATCAAAAGAAATTATTTCAGGCGAAGAAGAATCTCTTTCTACTCTAAATAAACTCTTACTTCTTACGCTAGTTATATAATCTAAAGAGTTATTAAAAGACTCCTTCTTTCTTTTTATTCCTTCTTTTGCTTGGTAAATTCTACTTTGGAAATCAACGATTGATTCGTTCTTCTCTCTATAAAGACCAAAAGTTTCTCCAAAGTTATCAGCTTGAGTTCTATTTATAATACTATTACTCATTTATAGTAACCTCATTATTATTTACTAAAGTAAATACTACGGGGAATTCAATTGCTTCAGTTCCGTATAATTTACTATCTGATTCTGAATAAAAGTATTTGTAATATTTAGGTTGCATTTGAATTAAACTATTACCTTCAAAGAATAGATAAAGACTTTTAGAGTTACTATCTAGCCAAAAATATTTTACTTCAAAGTTTTGATTTTCAAAATCAATAAAAGATTGCACTGGTTTTATTTTGCTGCAACTAACAATTCTAGAGTTTATATTTGCTTTTGTAAGTTTGTTTAACTCTTCTAAAGTATTGAAGTCTGCTGCACCATTATTGTTAGTTATGCTTTCTATAATAGCTAAGTTTTCAGAATTGAAATCAAATGAGTAGGTAAATATCTCGATGTCATTTTCATCCATTGAAATCTTAAAATTAAAAGTTTCTAAGCTGTCTTGCATATCTTCAGCTGTACCAATAGGAAAATGGTATTCTGGACTATCAATAAAGTTTGATTTATTTTGATTTAAAAACTTAACTTCTCCATTTTCTAACTTACCTACTATAAAAGGTTTTATTGGAAAGTCTAAGTTTGATGTAATTAGTCTTACTACTTCTTCTTCACCTGAAAGAAGAAAGTCTTCCGGCGAATCAATAGATATCGAAACTTCTTTTGTTCTAAAGACAATATTTTTATTTACTTCTTTTATACCTATTTCATATCTTTCTACTACAGGTTTAGACCCATCTAATCCCTGATTTATTGATCTCAAAATAAGTAAGTTTTTATTCCTAGCGTCGTAGGTAATATCTAAAGCTGAATAGTTGTTATCTTCACTATCTCTAAGCTCTACAAAACCAATTAGCTCTTCAAAGAAATTTTCTTCTAGCTCTTTAGCTTTATAAAAAGTCGGGTTTTGAAAGTAATTATGGTAGTAATATAAATAAGTTTTTTCATCATAAACAACTAGATCTACAATTAGATTATTATCGCTTACAGCACCTTCAAAAATAATATTGTCACCTTTAGGTTTGCTTAAGAAGTCTTTAATAATTAATCTTTTTCTTTTAATATTATTTAAGTTTCTTCTGCCCTCTACATTCTCTAAAAAGTTTTTTATTGGTGCATCTGCTATATCTATTTTAAAATCTACCAAACCATCTACTTCTATTGGAAATCCACCAGAAATATTATTTTCGAAATCTTCGGTTAAGTGGATTAGTTTTGTATATTTATTTTTACTTTTGTAAAAACCTTCACCTGTTATTTCGATTGCTTCTTCCTTTTCAATTCCATTAAAATAACCATGCAATCTAATAAAAGCTTTTTCACTATTTTTATCGGTACGATTTATTTCTTTTACGTTTATGTAAATATAATCTTCTATATTAACTACAGGCTGCACGTATTTACCTGTAGTTAAGTTTTCTATCCTAACACTTTTGCTACTACCCGTTGGGTTAGTTACTCTTTCATAACTAACTGGTTGTGAACCAAAAAAATCTTTTAAGGATTTTGCAGTTATATAAGCTCCTACTTTAACATCTTCAACTTGATTACCTAGTACTTCCCTTGTGTATCCACTAGAGTTAGTCAAATCAAAACAACGCAAACCTTCTAAAGTATTTATTTGTTGAGAATTTAATAAGTTTTCTTGAAATATATTAGCTCTCAACTCTCTTTCTATAAAAGATCCTATCGCAGAAAATAGCTTATTTCCTGTAGAACTTAAATCTGTTCTGACTCTAGACTCTTTCGGAAATCTCTCCGTAAAGAATCTTCCGTAAAAAGTATTACTCATAGTACTGACCTTACCTTAATTTCTATCTCATTAAGTACTGGTATGTCTTCTACGTTTAAGCTCAAGCTTATATTTCTGTCTAATAGATTTATATTTTTTATTACTCTATTTTCGCTTGAGTTTTGGTTTACATATGAGCAATTTATTTTACTAAATACTGTATTAGAGTTTTCGTTGTAAAAATTGTATTGACTCCCAATTTCTGATCTAATTTTAGATCCTATGTTACTAAAATTAATATTTTCTCTTCTCTTTGAAACAATAAATTCTTCAGCAACAATAGATCTAATTCTAAATTTAATTCTTTCTATCTCTTCTACAGAGTATTTCTTGTCATTCAAAAGAGTAATCTCTACATTTACTAAAACTTTAGTACCTTCCTCGTAGTAGATTTTCTCTCCTGGCATTTTAAGTTCTTCTAGCTTATTTTCTACAAGCCTTTTAAGCGCAGGATTAGTTCTGTTTCCGTCCGAAATAGCAAAAACAGATAACGTACCCAACCCTCTATATCCTTGCTTTAATTTCAAATCATATACACCGGGAGTTTCTAGAAGTTTTAATTTCAAGAAGTTAGAGTTGTGACTTGCTTTTGCATCCAAGAAAGCAAGTCCTCTACTTCTGTATTCTTCATCTAACTCTCTGTCTCTACCGTTAATAATAGCATAAGTATTTGTAACAAAAATTGAATTATTTTCTATATCAATATTATTTAAAGTATTTTCTGCTACGTTATATCTTCGTCCCGGTTGTTCTGCTAATACTTCTGCAAATGTTTCACCTTCAGCAGGTACAATGACTTCTTCTAGGATTTCATAAACAGCACCATTTTCGTTAAACTCACTCCCAGAGCTTATTCTTGTATTAGATGGAATAGTTATGTCTATATTTGAAGTGTTAATAAGCTTAACATTTTCTCCACCAGAGTAGCTTCTTGATGCTGGAAATCTCTGAAACCCATAGGTTTCGTTAATTATATTATCTAAAGCATCACCCTTTGCAGTAGAAATACTGAAGTCGTTTAATCTTTGATTCATCTCATTGCTAAGTCCAACTAACTCATTGCTGATAAATTCGCTAAGAATATTAACAAAGCTATCTGGATTTGTATTTGTTAATCCCGAACTTATCAATCTGCTTTGAAGGTCATCGTATAAGTCTTCAACTCTTTTTTGATAGATATTACTCATTTTTTATAAGCCTTCTGATTTAAAAACTTAACCTCAAAATTATTATCTCTAGTATCGTAAATTAATCCCAAAAGGACTTCTTCCTTTAGCGGTTCTGCTTTTATAGATACAGATAATGAAACTTTTGTATCAATTGATACTCCAGGTGTTATAGCAATTTCATTATTTTTGATTAAATTATCAATAGTCAAAGCATTTCTAATTAAAAAGGCTATGAAATCCATATTAGAGCCGTTCATTTCCAAGCCAACAACTTCTCTCAAGTTGCTAGATATTGCAAACTGACTACTCCAATCTCCGTTCACTGCGTTTAATCTTCTATATATGGTTTCACCTAGCAAGCTCATATCGTCCATATGAGATTGCATTAAGCTACCTGAAGTAGGATTAATCATAAAGTCACCATCCGAGGTGTACGTTATACCTTTACTATCTTCATTGAATAACATTAGCTTAATAAAACTCCAAGGTTGACAAGTACATTGCTTAGATCGTCTATTTGATTTATTATTGGCAAATCAAACATCTTTCTAGGAGTGACATTAAACATGCCAGGTACATAATCCATTGGTATATTTGAGCTCTTAGAAAGTGGTTGCTTTATATTATGTGTCGTAAAGGAAATATGTCCACTTACATCTGGCTGCAAGTCTATTCCCTTCTCATTCACATTTAAAGAACTCAATCCTGCTTTTATGCTAATTTCATTGTCTTCAATAATAACTGCGCCTGTACTAGAGTTATTATAAGCATTTTTTAATATTTTATATCTTGCTTCACTGCTCATAAAAAATACCTGCTTTGCTTTTTCTATTTAATTGAAAAGCATTCATTTTGTTACTAGTATTAATACTACTACCATAAAAAGAACCTATATTTATAGGCAGATGTGCATCGTTATCTTGTAAATACATATTTTCTGATGACTGAAAAACTATGTCTTTTTTAGAAATATTGTTTAAATCTTTATTTAAAGTTTTTATTACTATTTTTCTTCCTAATAAATTAGCATCAGACCCATACAAACATCTAAGCTCGTCTTCTGTTTTAGGTGAAGGAATTATCGTAAAATTTCTATCTTCTGTTCTAACAAAAAAATGAACTCCAGAATTAAAAACAATTTTTTCATCTTTTGAAATTTCTAATAACTCTTTTATTTCTGATATTTCTTCACTACTAGAATCTTCAAAATCTTTATAGCATGTAAAAACTTTTATTATAGTGGCTTCAACTAAAGTTGGAGTTGTATAACGTTCCCTTTGAAAACTTTCACGCTGAAGCTTTTCTTGATCTTGACCGTATAAACTTTTAGGCATCTTATTCACTTTTCCTCTATAAATTTATATAAGAACACTTCCTCTGGTATAGCCCCATTAGTTACATATTCACCTACTGTAGAAATTCCAGCTTTAACAGACACAAGCCCCCTGTACTGCCTAACGCCTAGTAATTCTGCGTCTTCTTCTAGCTGAATTAAATTTTGTCTAAACCCATCTATACTATCTTTGATTGGGTTAAAGAAACTTCCAAACACTTCTTTAAATCTATCTTTTTGCTGAATATATTCATAACCCCCCGCTACTAAAGGTTTACCGTCTTTTACTAGTGGTAAAAGCCTAATTAAGTTTCCATGACTAACCTGTGTCATTAACGTTTCTCTAAATAGATTCTTACCTATACTGCCGCCCTTGAAACTGCTTTCGAAACCATCAATAGCAAGGCTACCTATTGCTTTTGCAGCAAGTGCAGTACCTAACATTATTAAACCAGTTCTACTAAAAGACCTCAACCCTCCCTTTAAGTTAAGCCCATGAAGACTTTCAGCACCTTTTACAACACCATAAACGCCTAAGCCCCCTACACCTAGTGCATTAATACCATTATTGAATATATCTTTAACTTCAGATCCAAGATTTATATCATTGGTAATATCACTTAAGAAAATGAGCTCTCCATTTTTTAAGGATTCTTTTAGTTGCTTTTGAATGTCTTTAACTGCTTTATTGTTTGCTTTGTCGTTGCTTGCGTAATCTGTTACCCATGGAACATTTCCGTAAATAGCGTTGTAGATACCACTATCACTTCCACTATAAAAACTTACTACTGTTTCTTTAGCCAAAGCTTCTAATTTGTCAGCATTAAAACTAGCTTCTCCGTTATTTCTATAAGTGATAATTTCACTTCTTCTAGGATACTTATCTATTAGCTTTCTATGTGCGTCAAAAACTAAACTACCACTAATTATATTAGATATATATTTATCCTTACCATAAGCAACCGCATTAGGTATTATCTCTGTTATAAACCCATTTTCATGCGAAAACATGTGAGTAATTGCTTCTACTTCAATAAGCCCATGCATATTTAAATAATTATCATCAATAATGCAAATATCATCAGTGTTTATTTCTGGATTACCTACTATTAGTATTTCACCTGAATACATTTGTTTTGCTGAGTTTATTAACTCAGACATACCATACCTACTAGCGTTTGCTATACCTTTTACGTTGTGGTAATTGAGGCCCTTTTCATTTATCATACTTTCTTTTAAATATGGCACTGCTTTAATTTTTGTAATTGTTTCTTTATCGTCTTCGTCTTTAAACGCTACTGCAACTTGATTAACTACTTTACTAGCATCAACTCTTAATGTATTCGAAACAATATCATGTTCAGAATCTATGTTGTGAAATTTTCTATATGGAGTAAAACGTTCTTTAGTTTTCTCTACCCAGTAATTAATTATCTCTAATGTTTTAGATGATTTGTCTTCATTAAAAGGTATTTTACCTAAAATCAATTCAAAATCTTCATTATCAAAAGTGTCTTTAATACCTCTTACTAAAGCTTTATCAATATTATTTAAAGTTTCTATTTCTCTTTCAGAAAAGTCTTTAGAGAAAAACCTTTGGTTTGATTGCCCAAAGAAGACTCTAGACTCTAAGCCACTCCCATACTGTCTTATTCCATAAAGATACCCTGGGTGCCTTAGTGACATTTCATGTAAAATTTCCCAAATAGTACTATTCTGTATCTCGTAAATATTTTCACCTTTAGAAGTAGAAAGCCTAGTATCTCCTTTGAGATAAGCGTTTTTCATTATCTTTTTTACGTCACCTTCCTCAAACAGACCACTTGACGTTCCCAATGCATACGAGCTGATACCAAAGCTATATGCTGATAATGTTTTATATACATTATATAGTCGCTTATTTAAACCATCTTGAAGTTTTGAATAAGCACTTCTACCTACTAAATACTCTTCTGGTGGTGGTGGAAAAATATTATCGTCTTGAGGAGACATTAATATTTTAACTGATGGTGGGTTATATTTACCTGACAAGTAATTGTAAAAGTCTACTCCCTTGTCTGCTCCTAATTTAATTCCACCTATAATAGAATCTATTAGTATGCCTAAAACAACACCACCAAGGTAAACTCCTGTAATATTTCTAAATATAGGAAAGCTTCCAAAAACAAGACCTTTTGTAAAAGGATTAAGAGCTGTCCAGTAACTAACAGCAGCTGCGTTCCCTAGCAAATTGTTCGCTAAACAAAAGCTATATCCAAATTTATTGACAAGGATTTTATCAATTTCACCAACACTTAGTTTACTTATATCTCCTACTTTAGAAAGTATTTTATTATCTATTAAAGCTTCTAAAACCGCTTTACTTCTAGCAGCTTGAGTGTTTACAAAAGGTGCAAAACGTCCATAATTAATTTCTATTTGAGGAGCTTTAGCTGCTATTGCAGTAGTTTTTGCTAAAGTGCTATGACCAAGAATCCTTCTAGTAAAATTAAAAACTCCGCTAGGCAATCCTACAAATAATGCTTTTGATCCATTTAAAATATAATTTAAAATATTTTTACTAGTACTAACTGTATTAGTATTTAATACTACATTATCTACAGCATTTATTAGCCTTACTAAACCATCTCCTTTTGTAAAGTTTAAGAAAGCATTTGCACTACCTCTAGTTATAGCCAAACTAGAGGCAGTTCTAATCGCAGGAAATACAATACTTGCAGCAATAAAATATATTCCATAATCGTAAAGTACACTTTCAATCCAACTAGTAGCTGAAAAGTTAAACCAATCTTCTTGCTTACCTGTACTAATATCAATAGATAATTGTTTAGCTTCTCCTGATTGAAATCGTTTGCCTTTTTTAACTCTGCCAAAATGAGCAAGTTCCTCACTTAGCATTAAGCTACCTAACAGCGAATGCGTATTGTAAAATTTCTTTTGTCTTATTGGATCACTAGGATTTAATCCTAGCTTTTTGCTTATCAATTCAATTCCAAAGCTTTGTGCAGTTACCTCTAGCATTTCACCTGCGCTAGAATTTTTTACTTCTGTTACTCTGCCTGTAAATATTATCTTTAGTTTATTAGGATTAGAATCGTAACCTGCTCTTAACTGTATGTTAATGCCAGGTCTTATAATAATTGACTCCACAGCCCTTTGAGCTTGCCTTTCTTCTTCAGGCGTTAAGTTTTGATCAATATCAATATCTCTTACAACTTCAGGTTTTGTTCCATCCAAAACTCCTGATATGTTTTGGATTTGAATAACTGCAGTACTTGCAGGCATATTTTTATGGCTAAATACAGTAAAGCTTTTTACTCCTGAATAACTATAAAAATCATCGAACACACTAAGTTTATCTGACTCTATAGAGTCTTCTTCAATCAGGTAAAGCCTATAAGTTGGGAATGCTTTCTTTATGTTCTTTTTTGGAATCATCAAACCTTTACAAGCAGAAATAGTTTCATCTATTATTTCCTGCCTGCTTTTAAAATCTTCACCCCTCCTAATATTAGGATCTCTTTTCTTACCTACTTCTCCAAAAACATCATCAAATGTTTTTCTTAAGTCTTTGTAATCTTTAATTCTATTATCAATTTCTTGACTCGTAGTAAGGTCATTAGCAGTTCCACTAGGGGTTATATCTGTTTTATTTCCTGAACTATTATCAGGTATAGCTGTGCCTCCTGCACTTTCGTACTGATCTTTTAAAATAGAAAACTTTAACGTTTCATGGTTATCTACGTTTAGCTTCTTGCTTGGTAAATTTTTTCTATCACCTGTAAAGAGACCTTTTCTTAACGCTTCTTCAAAATCATAACTTCTATCTACTATAGATTTTATATTTTGTTGCATTGACTTATTAATATAATCTGGTCTTTTTTGATTATATTCTTGGCTATTGTAGAAATAAAATGTTGGATGTAGATTTAAATTGTTTTCAGATTTTGCAGGATCTATAGGTAGGAATATATCTGGGTATGCATTTTCACCTATTAGTTCAAAAATGGTATTGTCTTTAGTTACACCAACTTTTTTAGAAATATCTTTATTTTCTAAAAGTGCCTCTAAAATACTATCTTTGAGTAATTTTAAATAAGCTATCTTTTTATCTTGGTTAAATTTTAACTCTTCTTTAGTTAAAGGAAAATTATTACTATTGCCAATAATTTGATATTTTCCTGGCTTAGAAGAATTTAGATTTACTCCAGTTTTTGCTACAAATTTATTGCTACCATCTACAATAAATAAATCATTGAAACTATATTGATTAGAAAAAGAATCTGCTTCATAAGGAAAGCCAAAGTAATACTCAAATATTCTTCTTAGCTCACCAATATATATTTCTTCATTTTGAAGGCCTTTTAATTTTAAGTCTTCATTGTTAACTTTGTTTACAATATCAGTATAGCTACCAAGTAATGAAAAAACTTTAGCCTTACCTTTTACATCAGCTAAAGAGTTACTAAAAACTTCTAGTTCTTTTTTACTGTCTAGTATAGTTGTTTTTAAATTGGTAAAAGCTTTTAAAATTTCATCACTTTTACTCATATTTTCATAAAAACTTGGAACCTGTAAACTTTTAGAAATACTAGGTATAGTTATTTTTTTGGCACTTAAGTAATTATTAAGATGTTCAAATCCTCTAATAAGATTAATAGCTCCAGAATCTATCTTACTAGCAGTACTTAAACCAAGACCTATAACACCACCGCTACCAGCTAAACCCAAAAGTGCCAACCAACCTACAGGACCACCAGCTATTAAACCTGCAACACTACTACCGAACCCAAATGAAGCTAGTAAAGTAGTAACTGCATTTATAGAACTTTCTTCAGAGCCATCTCCCTTTTTTACGTTTGTTAATGTAGAAGAGAAGCTTCCTAGCATTTTAGGATCTACTTTTTCTTTAAAGTTTAATTCTTTATTAATTCTTTCTAATTCTTGATCAGGCTCATCATTATACATTTGTGGTTCTGTAAGCATTATGTTTGCTAAATTATGCAAATTGTCAAACATCTCAACTAAAGTTTTTGCTTCTTTGTTTTCCTTACTTAAGGAGAAGTTATTAGAAGTTAAAGGTAAAAATACACTCTCAATAGTGTTACTACTTTCTTTACTTGCAAAATTAAAATTATCTTCTTTTAGTTTACTGCTAAATTCTTGTAATTGCTCAGCATCTCCAGTAAAAATTCTTATTTCAAGTTCAGGGTTTAGTTCATTTAAAGAGAAAGATTTTTCTACTAAAGTTTTTTGATCTTCACTTAAGTCTTTTACCCTAACTATCTCTACATCCAAATCATTATATTTATCACTTAAATCCTTTGAAAAAGGATTGATTGTAGACTTAATTTTATCTCTAAAACTAGGCAATGCCTTAATTAAGTCTTCTTGTTCTCTATCAAGATTACTAGTATCTTCTGCATCTCCTGGTGCTCCTGATACGCTTTCTAAATTTAAAGTAGAAATCCAACTTTTTATTAGCTGACCATTCATCTTCTTATATGTAGTGCCATCAATAGTTAACGCATAAAATGTATTACTTCTAGACTTTAAAATAGAAATATTATTCCCACTCCTAGTCACATCAGTTCTATCATCTATATGCAAGAAGAAGTTTCTTTCTCCAACTCCATTCATTTTTCTAGAGTTGTTTTCCATTTCTTCTTTACTAGTAAAGTAAGCAATTACACCTATTTTTTTATCTCCAAAAATATTTTCTACAAGTTGCATTAAATCTAAAGGACTAAGACCGTTTACAGATATATCAACTGCACCGCCGCTATAATGTCTTGAAGCAGTTTCTCTGATTTTTGTTTCGGGATGATCTATAGATGAAAATATCTTAATTCTACTCTTAACTTTTTCTTGAACTTTATCTAAAATATTTAAACAAAAATTGTATGCTCGCTTATCTATAGAATCTTTAAACTCATTTCTTTTTCCCCTTCCCCTGTCTTCGTAATTTGCATAAAAATCATCTGCAGTAAAATACTTACTTGACCATTTAAAAGCCTTGTATTCTGGACTAGCAGCACTTTTACTATATTTATTTTTAATAAAATTATACTTTAAAAAGTTATCTACTTTTTTAACTGCAGAATTTGATTCACCTAGCCTAAATACAGGCTTTAACTCTTCTTCTTTAAACCTAGCACTTTCATAAAAGCTAAACTGAATAGCCTGGCTTCCAGGAGCACCTTCAATTGTATTTACATTGAAGTTTCTTAAAATATATTTAGGTATATTTGCTTTTGAATAAACGTCAAAATCTTCAACTAAGTGACTGCCTAGAAGTTTAGTAAAGAAGTTTTCTACATGAAAAAAACCGGCATCAGGAATCATTTTAAAATCAATTGTATTTTTTTGCAGCTGCTTTCTCATCTTTTCCAAGCCTTTAGCTGCAGCACTCAAACCTCTTATATTTTTAGAAATTCTTTTACCTACCATATTTACATTATAAAGAGGTTCGGTAGAACCTAAGAATTGATGCGTTGGAAACTCTTGTCCACTAATTGGAATGTTACTAATTAGATTAGTAAAACCGCATGAAACATTAGCTATTGTATAGTCGATTATAGGTGAAGCTTGATTGTTAGTGTTTAAAACAACATTTTCTACTGTATAAAAGACATTGTTTACGCCTTGCCTACCTGTATAAATATTTAAAGTTTTATTTTTAGCTACTGTCGCAATCTTATCTTTAAGTGATTTTAGTTCTGTAGAAAGTTTGCTAGTGTCTTCTAAATCTAAAAACTCTTTCTTAATTTCACTTATCTTTTTTATACGTTCACTATAGTCTTCTATATCTTTTATTTTATCAGTTATATAACCTTTAAAAGCTTTAGATTCTTTTCCTGTAAATTTTTGTTTAAAGAATTTTTTATATTGAATTATTGATATATAATAATTGTTGTCTACATAGACTTCATTAACAATATGATTTATTGCATTTTGATCTTCATGTAATTTTTTACAATCTCTTTTATTAAATTCATCGAAAATAAATTTATCGAAATTAAGTCCAAAATTTTCTCTAAGAGATTTTATTTGCAAAAAATTAGAATACCTGACGTAAGCAAAAGAGTTTCTTGCTTCCTTTACAGGAGAAGTATCGTTGTAAACTTTAATATTGTTTTCACTAATACTTAATGATGAATTTGTTTTTCTAGTACTATTATTTTTATTAGAATTGCTTTCAATTTCATATTCAAAAAGTGCATTTTCTTTAGAGTCAACATCAAAAGTTTTAGAGTAAGCTTTATTGCCTTTTAAATATGTTCTTGTTTCAAAATGTCTTTTGTAAAATAAATAGCTTCCAGAATATACTTCATGATTAAAGTAACGTAAGTCTAGCTCTACCGTCACTGAATATGGTGAATCTGATCTAGGAACTATTTGAAGAGAATTTAAAGTAAAAAATGTACACCCATTTTTATTTTCAGTATTTGGATTTACACTTTGATAAACGAATTCATTTTCTATTTGAACAAAAGGCGAGTTTCTAGTTTGGCAAACAAGTCTATGTAAATCTAAAAACATAAACTTTGTAAAAACTACATTAAATTTTAAATGGAAAATACTATTCCCGTTTATAATCTTACTAGAAGCTTTTGTTCTAAGTGTTTTCCAGCTATAAGATAAGCCCTCTTTATATATAGAGATATCTAATGGGTCTACTTTCAGAGCAATATCATTAATGTAAAATTTCTCATTTTCTGCTTTTGTAATTATTCGTTCCATCAATAATCTCTCATATAATAGTCAGCAATATTAGGCCTAGGCATTACATTATCTTGAATAGATAAATGTCCTCTACCACCCATAGAAGAAATACTTTGCAATACTTGTTGCGCTTCATTAATATTACTAGCATTTCCTGTTATTGCAATACTACTAGGCTTGTTAACATACATCTGCTTTTGCATGATTTGACGTTCGTACAGGTTGTGAGGCGCTTGCATACTTTGTGGTGAAATATCTCGATGCTGCCTACTCGTTGAATTATAAATTGCACGTTCTCCAATTTGATTTTTTACTTTCATATCTGAAAACTTATCAGGTGAAGATAATGCAGACGTAGAGTATGTAGCTCCTAAAGCATAAGAACTAACAAGGCCTGCACCTATAAGGCCAGCCATACCTTTACCACCAAAACTTTTCATAACATTGCTTTTTGCTGAACTTAAGCTACTTGATAAATCTTCTAATGCTAATGATGTTTTGTCAAAAGCACTGCCGGAATCTTTAAAATTAGATGGGGTTCCTAAAAGCCCCATCTCCATAGTGTTTCTACGCATAAGGATGCTTTCGAAAACACCTTTAAACTTTCCACCTAAAGCTTTTAAAGGTTTAGATAACTTATTTTCAGACCCCATATAATACAACCCCTCTCTATGGGCAGTTTTTATACCTTCTGAAAACTGTTTCATAATCTCTAGACCAGATATTCTTTGTCCTCTAAGATTTTTCTGATACATAGATTCGACTTCTTCTAAACCGCCCTTTAGCTTGACATCTTCTATTTCAAACCCTTCTAATAGTTCGGGCGAGTTATTTAAAATTAATCTTTTGAACACATCTTCAAATTCAGTTACATCACCTTTTTCTAAACCAGTTCTAATAGCTCCACCAATAATGTTACCTAACTCTACAGCAAAAGGTAACTTTTTAGCTTTAATTGTACTTGTATCTTGATAGACACCACCAGTTACTAAAGAATGAGATATTTGCTCTAAAACACTTGCACTTTCTCTTGTTAATTGTCTTTGTTCGGGTGTTTTTTGTAATGAGTTTTCAACCATACCTAAAAGCACTGATTTAAACTGAACGTCAACCCCACCTACATTCTTAAGAATAACTTCTTTTTTAGCTTGATCTGCTATAAATTTATTAAACATCATTCCATCAGAACTTAATTTATTTCCTAACGTTTTGTAAGATTCATCAATTAAATTTCTAATTACGCCAAACTTAGCAGAAGCTCTACTTATATTTTCTATAATATCTTCACCACGCTCAGCAAAAGCTTTTTGACTAATGTTCTTTGTTTCGTGGAAGAATTGATAAATATCAGCATCAAAGTCACCAATAAGTGAGTATGCTAAGTCTAATCGACTAGACATGACTTTGTCTCTGCCTTTTATCTTAACCTCACCTTCAAATTGAGGAATCATGATTTCGTTACCACCAACACCTTGTGTGTTGTGGAACTTCTGTATTATATTTAAATAAGCTCCTTCAAAAACACCTTTTGTACTTTTCGTTGGATCTCTTAAAGAAGCTCTACTCTTTCTAAGAGAACTTTCCATTCTTTCCAAGCCTCCACTTGTGTCTTTAGGCCTCATGTCTTTAATTTTATTTAAATTAGACTGTACATCTTCTAAAGATTTAGGATCTTGGATCATATCCTTAGGTATGTTTGTTCCAAAGAAAGAGTTCATTCCTTTTTTAAATTCTTCAATATTTGTATTAAAGTTCTGCTGAGATGCTTGTTGTACAATTTTTTCATCTCCCATAACTTTTTGTTCTAATTTAAATATATCTTCTGGAGTTAAAGATTTCATATCACCTTTCATTCCTGCAGCTTTTCTTAAATTAGAAATACTTCCTTTTATATCTTCATCTAGCATGTCTCCAACTTGATACTTTGCGCTTACATCAAATCTGTTTAAAGATATACCTGGTAGCATGTGAGTAACAGACATAGAAGGGTTTCTTAACAAAGGCCCTCTTGAAGGCTCTAAACTATGATCTAGATGTTCAAACATAAATGATTTAAATTTGTTAACCATTTTAGATCTAGCGTTTCGCTCACTTAAAGCATCAGTACCATCTTTAATTACGTTACTCTTAGTACTTGCACCCATGAAGCTAGATAAAGAGTCTATAAACAATCCTGTGTTTCCAAAAACAGCATAACCTTTATTTTTTGCATAAACTCTTCTTGCATTACTTAGGTCTGCGTCTGCTAAAGTCACTGACTTACTCTTAGGGTCTAATATAAGTGCGCCACCTTGAGCACTTATAGAACCCATAACTGAACCGGAAATAGACTTTCTTAAAGCAAGACTACTCGCATCTATAGTGTCTTCTACTAATGTATTTAAAGCATTTGCTCTTCTCGATGGTTTTACATCAGAATCTATTTCATATAAATGATCAAACATTCCTTTTAGATTAGCTACAAGTCTAGCATCAATGTTTTCTACGCTGTCTCCTTTTGGTATCTGGTAGTTTACCATTCCTTCAAGTGTTCTTCCTGAAGGGATTACTACTTGTCCTGACGGGATAATATTACTTAGCAGGTCTAAACTTCGTTTTTCTTTTACAACATCACTTATTCTTAAGGTTGTAGGCCTATCATAATCTATTGCACCTATAAGGTTTCTTCTAAACTTATCAGCATTTACAGGATTTAACTTAGTATTTGTCTGAGCGTCTAAAGCTAAGCTTTTAAATTGCTCAGGAGTCATTTCAGCAAAAGCTTTATCGTCTATAGATTTCCTCATATTGCTTCTTAAGCCTACCCCCATAGAAACAATATCTGGTAGGAACTTACCACTATACTCAACACCTTGTTGCCTTATAATAAAGTCATTTAAATATTTAACTGATTGCTCTGTATTTAAACCAAAAAATGTTCGCATACCATACATAAGTATGTTTGCATGCCTAGGTTCGAACTTAGCCATGTTCCTGCCTAGTATTTGTGGAGCAGAACCTGCAAAACCACTACCTGCACCAATAGCAATTCTTGTTTTTAAGACATTTTCATCTAAATCTATGCCTAATGGATCTGTAACGTACTTTTTTAAGTCTCCTGACTCAAGATTAAACTTATCTCCTTCTAAGTACTGTATCGGGGCTAGCATTGCAGTTAATGCTGTTGAGCTAACTTTCTCACCTGAGTCTATTAACGATTGTGCCAATTTTTTAGAAAAATCTAAAAGCTTTGCTCTATGCATTTGCTCTTCTGTTCCTAAAAAACCTTTACCTTCTATAGATTTAGAAAGATTTAAAACAGCTTCTTTTGCAGCTTTACTTTCTCCAAACAAACCAGTTTTACTTAAAGCGTCATCAGTACCTCCAAGCATTCTATAACCCCCATACATATAATTTTGCAGATAGTCTACACCTTTTACAATACCAGAAGAGTCTCCAATAATAAGGTTAGCCATTTTCCCTCCGAACTCCTGCTTATAAGTACTCATCATACCTTGAGCTAAGAGCCTGCCTTCAGCTTCGCCAAAACTACTTCCAAATGACTGTTGAATAGCTTTTGTTGTTTGTTGCTCTGTAATTGGGGCGCCGATAGATGTTGTCCTACCAAGAATACCAAACAGCTTAGTGATATCACTTTTCATTCTAGCTTTGCCTGTAAGGTTATATTTAACCCTACCTTTATCCTCGGAGACACCCTCAAGTGGGTCTATTTGAATTTCTAATTCAGTTAAACCTTTATATCTTTTGAGACCTACAATTCTATTATCAATTTCTCCTAAAGGTATCTCTCCCATTTCATTTGAGTACTTGGAAAAAATAGCAGGTATTTGATCAGCTTTGATTTTAAACGACTTTTTACCTTGTCCACGTTTTTCAATTAAGTTTCTTAAAAAAGCAAACTCAGGCCTTTTCATAGAATCAGGATCTAAAACAGATTTTTGAAGTGGTATTTCAACTTCCATACTACCGCCATAATAAGCTTGACCCTCACCTAATCCTGCTAAAGCGGCCTGCTCCCCGCCACCGAAAAATGTTATCCCCGCAAAGTTTGCACCTTTAACTTGACCTAAACCTGCTCCTTTAACATTATTTAGCGTATCTACTAAACCTCTATCAATAGATAGTAAAGCGTTGTTAGTAGCCATAATACTTATCTTATTTTTTCCTTTACCTCTTCCAAAAACATTACCTCCCATATTGTTTTCATAAATCCTATTTCCATCAAAAACAATTCCACTTAACAAGTCTTCCCTTCCAAAGAATTGATATTCACGAGAAGTTAAAGGTGTAGTACTGCGGTTTTTAAATCCGAACCCTCTTAATGTATTTAAGGTTGTAGCTAAAGTTTGATCTCCCATTTTCCTTACATTTACATTAATACCATACTGTGTACCTAAACCCTTTAAGTTACTTTCTCTAATTACTGCAGAAGCACTACCTGGAGCATCAAAGACCTCAGGGTACATGCCCATCAACTTTACAGGAACATTTTGAGCTTCTCTTTTGCTCCCCTCATATCCATATATAATTGCTTGGTTCGAGTTTATAGATTGCTGAAAAGCCAAGTTTTTAGCTAAGGCATCACCTACAGGATTATTAGTCATAGGATAGAGGGACCCTCTATTTATAGAAATAGTTTGAGCTCTGTATTGTTCTAAAAGTTTATTCATTTCTCTTTCAGAAACATCATCAATCATTAAACTGTTTGATTCTAAGTATCTTAGAAAAGTATTTTGCATATACTTTTCTGGTGTAGACTTTCTTAAAAGATTTTCAACATCTCTTGCATTCGTTTGTCCTGAAAATATTTGATTAACATCTGACATATCAATCATAAAAGAAGATATATTCGCTGGTGTATTTAGACTATTTGTTAGTCTAACTATTTTTCTAGCATTATTTACATTTGATAAATGTAAGGCCGGCTTAAAACCTAACTGCCTTTGCCTTCCTTTTACATTCATATATATAGAAGCCATAGAACCGTCATGTTCTTTTATTACTTGGAACCCATCTACAGCTCCCCCAGACCTAGTTAATTTCTCTCTGAAAGAACCCAACTGTTTTTCTAAATAAGAAAACTGACTAGTTCTTTTTTTAAGAACATCATCTATGCGATCTTCTCCTATATTTTCTCCTAACATTATAGCTTGTTTAAAAGCATCTGAAAAATTACCAATTTTATCTTTGCTTCTAATCATACTTTCAGAAACATTCATTGCTTTTTGTTTTCCGCTAAAAAACCTTTGATTATCTTTTAAAGATTTAAACCTTTTGTACTGCTCTATCTTTTTATCATTTGGAGTATTGTTTCTAAGAGTTCTTAGGACGTCTTCTACTTCTTCACTTAAAAGATCAGCACTTCTCAATTCACTTTCTAAAATATCGTCTATTTTTCCTAATAGAAGTTCAGATGCGCCTTTTTCTCCTGCAAGCCCTAAATCTCTTATAGAATCTCTAACTGCTGTTAATAAATAGGTTTTTTCATTTTTAATTGCACTTGAAAGTTTTTCTCTTGCAAATTTTTCTTCAGGTAAATCTTCTAAAGAATTTTCGACAGTTTTTTTAAGTATTCTTGATGACTCTGATATTAGGTCATCAAAAAAGTCATTAGCACTTCTTAAAGAAGATGAGGCTCTATTATCAAAACTAGTGTCTACAGACTTCTTGAGTAGTTGGCCTGCTTCTCCTAATTTCGTTGTTCTAAACTTTCCATCTTTTGGCTTGGAGTAAGCGCCTTTACTTTTATTAGACATACTAGCACCAAGTACTGCAGCTAACCCTCCTAAACCAATTGTAGTTCTTAATGCTTCTGAATTAGAAGAAACAAATTCGTTTCTATTCTGCTCATTCGTCAATAGATTAGTAACAGACATAATTACCTCGTAAAGTTAATCATTTGTTCTAGTATATCTTGGCTTCTATCATAGTCATAAGTTAGATTGCCGTAACTAGGTGTATTCATCATATTAGTATTATACACCTGCATATTTCTTGTATTTACTTGACTTGAATTCTGTAAATTTTTTAAAACATTCCTAGAGTCAGAAGAACCTTCTATATAAATCATATCTTCCGCATTATCCAAGTAAGGTCTTCTTTGTAACCTTCTTAAGCTATTTTCATACTTATTGTAATCGTGAATATCTTCACCTAAAGAATGAATGTACTTTAATTTAATATCTTCTAGGTCTACATCTTTGTGCCAACCAACCCAATCGGGAGAAGGCAGTTCCATTCCATCTTGTATTTCTGCTGCCTTGCCAATGAACTCTTGTTCATTTAGTTGAGCTTGAGATCCTTGATACAAACTTCCTTGTTGGTTTGTATCAATTCTATTCCATATAGACTGATACAAGTGAGCTTGATCTTCAGGCATCATCTCTAAGATTCTAGCTCTATCTGACTCTTTTGCATTTGCAAAAGCATCAAAATACTTCTTTTCAGCGTCAGGAAGACTCATGTACATGCCT
>Ga0098049_1000227_pt1 | contig 23206 bp, 32 predicted proteins | sample 13BtaG_FD_92582 | JGI IMG/M metagenome (GOLD analysis project Ga0098049, IMG submission 92582) | Marine viral communities from the Subarctic Pacific Ocean - 13B_ETSP_OMZ_AT15268_CsCl metaG | ecosystem: Environmental > Aquatic > Marine > Oceanic | place: Subarctic Pacific Ocean | collected...
TAAGGGAATATTCTTCACTGCGTCCACCCAACGGCATAAGATATACCGGACATTCCACCCCGGCACTTCTGTAAGCCTTAACAGCTCTTTCGACTTCATCAAAATCATCTTGACTAGCGACAACAAACTTGAGATACATGTCACTATCACAAACAAGGCTATATTCATGAGCCACATCAGGCAGTATAGCAGTTTCCCAAGGTTCTCCGCTAACACTAAGTTTTGGGGAACAAGACCAAGTAACTTGGATTCTGTCTTGATCGTTGAGATAGTTGTAGAAGTCGTCGTGTAGATGTTGTGTAGTATTTGTTTCAAATGTAACATTTTTTAAATCCTGCATACGTGGATGTTCAAATAATTCGATGTAGAGCTTTTGCCACGCCAATAACGGCTCTCCACCTGTTAGTATAAGATGTACGTCTTGTCCATTATCTTGTACCCATTTACCATTAGGAGTAAGACTTAGGAGATGTTCTACCACTTCGTCAACTGTAGCTTGTTTGTTAAAGTGTTTAAACTCAGGATAGATACTTGCATAAGTGTCACAGCCTGTATGAACAATAGGTAGTTCTTCAAATTCAATTGTTTGTTTATGTACACCTTTGTCAAGTAAATCTTTTACTTCTGCGTTGTACCTATTGCCTTCTTTGTGTTGTTCCCAACGATCTTTTTTCTCATCTGTGCCGAAGTTCATGCAACGAAAGTTACAACCAAAAGTACGTAGGAATACACTAGGCACTCCTACAAATTTACCTTCTCCTTGCACAGAATAGAAAGCTTCACTATATCTTAGCTTTTGCAATTTAGTCTCCTACTGGTGCTTTACAAATTGAATGTCGTATACTCTATTTTCTTTATCAGTAAACCTAATAATACTATGACTGTATACTTTCTTATATTCTGTTGTGTATGTAGGATTATCTTCACATACTCTTGTTCTTTTATATCCAACAATATTTTGTTGTGTATTATTTTTACCTACTTGAGAACCAATAACTGCACCAACACCTGTTGCAATTTTATTCCCATCACCCTTACCAATTTTAGAACCAATTACTCCACCAATGATAGCACCTATAACTTGCTCTCCTGATAAACCTTGATTACTATTACCGTAAATCGGAACATCAACGTCTTTACATACTCTGTTAGACTGCCTATTTTGCACCTCAACAGTTTTGTAATAATGAGTAACATAACTAGTTACTTTTTGCTTATCTTGGTATTCGCCTGCTTTAGCGGCACCTGTGATAATTAAAAAAGCCAAACTTACTACTGCTACTGCTAATATTTCTTTGATCTTCATTACATTTCTCCTTTGTTAGAGTTTAGTTTATTATTTGTATCTTTAACTTTATTAAGTATACTATGATTTAGCACATTTGTCAAGGCTTTTACATCTTTAGGAAAACAAGCACCACTATATCCTAGGCCGCCTTCTCCGTTTGGCACTTGCATATGTGTCGATCCTACTGTAGGAAACTTGCCTAAGGTACTAGTAATAGTATCATAGTCTATTTGTGGTGGTAATTCGCTATATAGTTCATGAAACCATGCAACTTTTGTAGCTAACCAGCTATTATGCACATATTTAATCATACTAGCCGTACGTCTATTAGTATAGACAACCTCACAATTTAAACCAAATACATTATTCCACCATTCTGCTTCTACTTTATTATGATCATGATGTCCTAGTATAAATGTATGTTGATTTTCAAAGTCCTGTTTAGCATGTGCTTCTCTTAGAAACTCTGGATTATATACTACATTTACATCATAGTTTTGTATTAGATCTGGTGTAACTGTACTTTTAAGTAGTATTCTAGTTCTGTAATCACACATTGCTAATACAGATTTAATCATACTATCATCACACGATCCATCTTCATTACTTGGTGTGGGTACTGCAATAACAACTCCATCAGCTTCTAGTATTGCTTCTAATGGATCCTGTTCCGGATATAATTTTGGATCAACTCTTATAACTTTTTTATTTGTTTTTTCTAAGTAATTGGCTACAGTTCCACCAACGAACCCACAACCAAATACTGCTATTGTACTTGCCATTAGTAATCCATGTCCTTATCAATATCAAGCGATTGTTTGTTTGGTGCAGTGTTAACAAAATTAAACAATGTTCGTACACCAAAACCTGCGGCACCTTTAGGAGTAACTGGTTTACCTTTTTCTTCCCATGCCATACCTGCTATATCTAAATGAGCCCATGCAGTTTTATTGTCCACAAACTTGTATAAAAACTCTGCGGCTGTTGTTGAACCTGCGTATGGTCCTCCAATGTTTTGCATATCTGCTATAGGAGACTTAATCATTTTTGCATAGTTAGATCCCATTGGCATACGATAGAATCCTTCGCCAGCTAATTTACCTGCATCTTCAATTGCAAATTCTAAATCACTTGAGTTAGTAAACATTCCTGCCATCTCATGACCTAATGCCGCTACAATAGCACCTGTTAATGTTGCTAAGTCAATAACAACGTATGGATTGTATTGACGTTGTACATATGTAAGAATGTCTGCTAATACTAAACGTCCTTCTGCATCTGTATTTAAATTCTCTACTGTTTGTCCACTTAGTGATGTTACAACATCTCCTGGTTTAATTGCTTTACCATCGGGCATGTTCTCTACTAAGCCTACAATACCTATTACATTACGTTTAACTTTTTGTAATCCAATTGCATGCATTGCACCTACGACTGCGGCACTACCGCCCATATCATATTTCATATCACCCATATTACGTCCAGGTTTTAAACTAATGCCACCTGTATCAAACGTAACACCTTTGCCTACTAATGCAATTGGTTGCTCGTTGTCTTTACCATTAAGGTGTTCCATTACAACGACATAACTATCTTTTTCACTGCCTTGTCCTACACTTAATAATAGGTTGAGTCCCATTTCTTCTAATTGAGATTGATGGTAAAGTTTTACTGTTATACCAAGTGGCGATAATGTACGTTGGATACGTGCCGCATATGTTTGTGGATACAAAACATTTCCTGGTTCTGAAACTAAATCACGTGCAAAGTTAATACTGCTAGAAATACTTTGTGTAACTTCATTAATACTTTTACCATTAGAAATTATAGATTGTAACTTAATATCTTTTGTTTCTGTTTTATATTTGTTAAATGTATATCTTGCAAGGTCAACGCCTTCAAGCATATCGTTAATGAATCCTAATGCTTCATCAAGTTCTAATGTAGCGGCAATTTTTTTATATTTGTTAAACATTTTACCACCTAGTTCACGAGCTTCTTGTGCGGTCTTTGGCTTGCTTTTGATTACTGTAATATAATCGTATTCAGCAAGTGCGAATGCTAAGTCTACACTTTTTTCTAAATCTATTGATGCACGTTTAATTGGTGCACCTAGTTTTTTTGCTTGTTTTGAGTCGGCAAGCACGACAATTGCATTTATCATATTTTATTCCTTATTATTAGTTTGTTTGTATTTTGAATGTTTTGCAGTCATTGTGTCGCTTGTATATGAGTCATGTCCACATTCTTTATAACATGTATATGGAGCGTCATCTGTCTTAAAACTTTCTAGTAACCCTTTCCAGGTTGCACTTTCAAATATTTCTTTTCTACTGTATTTTATTATATCTAAATCTTCTGAAATGTCAAGTCCTCTTTCTTCTCCCCACTCTTTAAATATTTTCCATTCAGCATGTGGATTTAGAAAGCAACAAGGTTTTAGTTTTTTATCAGCGGATAAGAACATAGGATTTTTGTACAATGTACATCTCGGTCTTAGTTCTCTTTTATTTTCCATGATAAATCTCCTTTACCTTTCCAATCATATATGTAATTATTTTCTACTCTATAACTTTGTATTGTTCTTTCACTTTTAGCCGCATAAAACTTAAAACCATAATTGTTACATAACTCTTGTGCTTCATTAACTTGGTGTTCGTTGTATGGAAATACAAGATACTTCCAACTTACTTGTGGTATTTTAGCAGAATCATTTTGTTGTTTAATATATTTAGAAAGTTCCTGCATTCCTGTTTGGATACTTTTCCACTTTGAATTTATTCTATATAAGTGATTAGTATCTTCTAAGCCATCTACACTAAACTCAAATTCAATTTTATTATTCCAGGGTATTGTCCAAACAAGTTCTTTCCACCATTTCTCAGTTTTAAATGACGCATTAGTATGCACTAATACACTTATTTTCTTTTCTGCATATACTTTCATAATGTTTATAAAGTCTGGATGATATATTGGATCTCCATAACAACCTACAAACAGTACTCTAGTATTATCTTGTTCTACTTCATTTGCTAATCTTAAAACAAGATCAGTGTCAATGTGTCCTACATCCCATAGCTTACGTTTATCATATGGATTGTTACGTGGACATGCTGGGCAACCCAACGTACACTTAGTAGTAAGTTCAATTTCTAGAGAGTTAGTTGGTAGCATGCATATATTTAGCAAACGTTTTGTGACTAACTTCTAGCAATTCTTTCCAATTATCTAACATAGGTTCTTCAATTGCATTGCACAATAACATATACTCTGTTCTATCTCCGTTTAATAATTTTCCTATATCAACAACATAATTAGGTGCTATATTACTAAGATATGGAAAATATATATTGTTATTATCATTATCTTTTTTTGCTACATAGTCTTTATGTATCTTGATATTTCTTACATCTTCTTCTTCGTCTAGTGTAAGGTCTCCTAAACGTTTTGAAATAAGTTGTTCATACTCTCCACTTACCATCATAATATTTTTGTACACATCAACATTTTTGTTTACTACATCAGCTTGCTCATAATGATAAGCATTGGCTGGATGATGTCTAGCTTTAAGTTTTAATGCTATTTTATTATACGAATCTAATGTAATGTTTAATTGTTTACTTACAACATTTAGCAAATGATTTTCAAATGATTCTTTTGTATCAAAACTAATACCCTGGCACAACCAATGTAACGGTTCATCAAATTCATACTTTAACGATTCTCCTATACCAGGTTTAATAGGTTTATACAAATACTTGCCATTAAACTTTGGAAAGTTATTATGCTGGTTAATAAACCAAAGCAACCAAGAACCAGGCCAGCCAGTATCATGCCAAACTAAAAATAGTTTTTTACTTTCCACTTGCTCTACTTGTCTTAGTTTCCATAACATCCAATCATAATAACGTTCAGGTTCCTTCTCCGTCATCTTCTTCTTTCTTTCTAATACTCCATGCACCGTGATCTAATTCTTCCCAAATAAGAGTATCACCCTCATCCCAACCTACTTGATCAAGTGCATCTTTTGGAAACTCAATAAACAGCTCTTTTGTTTTGCCGTTTTCCTGTACTTCAATTGTCCAACTATTAGTACCTGTTTGTTTATATTTCATTTTTTTAATCCCATAAATTTTCGTAATATTTTCCAAATAACTCAAAGCCTAACGTAATACGTTGTTGAACTTTTTTCATGCCATCTTTATCAATTTTAAAAGTATGATTTGGTCCATACTCCATTCGCATGTTGTCAGTGCCAGGAATCTCCTCGTATTCTACATCAAAGTTTCCTGATGTAAATTCATCTTCCCAATCGTATGTTTTAGATTTAAATGCAAATATCATTTCATCTAAAATACTCTGCCATTGCTCTTCTGACAAGTCACTAGGATAGGTATGACTTGTTTCTTTTAGTTGTTTTAGCATAGGTAAAATTATGTATGCAAGTGTTGTATCCATATTCCATGTATCCCACTTATCAATTTTTACTGATACTTTTTGTTCGGGGTAGTATCCAATTACATCATGCCATTTGGAATGAGTCGGATAAGGTCCAACATAAACTTTCATGTTACTCTCCTTTGTTGTTGAACAATGATCCAGAATAGATCATTTTACCTTCTTGTTCTGCACAATCTTCTTCGCAAGCTTCTACTGTCCAATATTTACAATAAAATTGTCCACCACATTCTTCGTAAATACTTTTAGGATAACCATGTGAGAATATCCATTCTAGTATATCAAATTCTTTTCGAACTCCATAATCCATTCCACCATAATGTATAGTTCCTTCTTCTGGTACTGCACGTGGAAATCCATACTTCCAACCGCTTGGTGGGTCACACATTAAAATTCTTTTAGTCATTACTTTGGCTCCCAATGTTCATGGCAACGTGGTTCGTATGATTCTGATCCACCAACCTTTACTCTATCTGAGTGTCGTGTTGCTTTTAGTCTTTGTGTTTTACCTGCATCCATTCCACATATTGTACAGAATGCTTTAATTTTATTTACTTCATCTGCTAGTGAAAGCATACGTGATGTAGTTTCAAATGGTACACCTCTACTATCTTGATCAAGTCCTGCTACGACAAAGTTTACTCCTTCACGTAATCCTTCTTCAACAAACCACATTGTTTCTTTGTTATCAAAAAACTGCACCTCATCAATAAAAACTGAATGAAAGTTATAGGGTTTAATTGTATAATTATCTTTTACTAATTCTAAGTCAATTACTGCTACACATGGATGTTTTAATTGATTGTGTGTTACAATAAAATTACTATCATACCTATCATCAATAACTGGTTTAAGTACTAAAACTTTATACCCTCCATGCTCAATGAATAGGAGCCTCTTTAGAAGCTCGCTACTCTTACCTGCAAACATTGGGCCGGCTATTACTTCTAGCCGACCTCTTTTATATGTTCCTGCCATATTAAAACATTACCTTATATGAAATGCCTGCACCAATTGTATCATCACTTGTACCTGCATAGTTAGTTCTAAGTTCTAAGTTAGCAGTAAATGATGTAGTCTTTGATGGATTAAAACTATAAAACATCCCAAAGTCTACTTCTCTTTTATCTGCTTCCATTGAACTACTCATCTGTGAGTTGTTAATAGTTCCATCACTACTTACACTTGATGGTACATCAAAATGTGCTTTACCACTTGTAATACTAACTGGTACACTTGCTACAAATCCAAATGTAGAACTGTCTACAGTTTGTTTAATACCTAATGTAGCACTATTAGACATCATAATGTCTGCACTCTTAAGCATAGAGCTACTATCTACATCTAGTCTAGTTGCTCCAACTGTTGCACTACCAAACAAATTACCGTTATCAAAACTGTAACCTAAGTATGCAGTTTCTGCTCCGTTAACTTTCATAAGTTTACTATCTGCAACGTTACCTAAGAAACTACCTTTCTCGTTAACAATACCTAATGAGAAGCCTTCGTACTGTTGCACAATACTTATGTTATTGTTTTGATCATTTAGTGCAATATGTGTACCACTGTCTGACATAGGTATAATACTACCACCATTGTAACCAATATAGTAATCTGGAGTAAATCCATACAATGCTGATGTTGTAGCACTAGTAGTTCTTGTGTCATTAACTTGTACCATACCATTAGCATCAAAGTAAAAGTCTCTATCATATTCGTCTACTACCATTACTTCACTTAGTGCTGAAATTGTAGCATTACCTGACATTGCAATAGTACCACTACTTTCAATATTTACAGTATTACCATCTGCTCTACCTGTAGTAGGAAGACCAATTGCACCTTGTGGAAGTGTTGCCGCATCTAAGTCTAACAAACCTTGACCATGTATATTTTCATCATAGTTTTTAATATCTTTGTTGGCTGTGTTTAACAACAACTTAGTTAGGTTAGCACCTGTCATGTGTGGCCACATTTGGTGTACAATTGCAACTGCACCAGATACCATAGGAGCCGCTTGTGAAGTACCACTATTAGTTACGTACTCACCGTCTTTATTTGCACCTGCTACATATCTACCCGGCGCCATAATAAAACTATTGCTAATTCTTTTATCGCTTGCACATGTTCCGTCAGCCTTTACTTCGTAACAAATAGTTCCTGCTTTGTTAGAACCTCTATAGATATCTTGAGACCTTGTATCCCAACTACCTACAATAAGAACTCTATCACCAACTTCATCGTCTAATGCAATAAATGATGGTTGACCTGCAACGTCACTCCATTGATTACCTGCGGCCAATACTAGTACAGCCTCATGACCTTTCATTGATTCAACCATGTCTTTATAGTAAACATCACTATCCATAAGTGCCGCATATCCATACTTGTCATATGTAATACCGTTTCTACCTCTGGTGTCAGTTGACTTATAAAGTCCAGGTTCTATTTCTACTAGACTATTTTTATAAGTTGTATCAAAATTATAGTTGGCACTAATATTAATAACATCTGCACCGTTATTAACTGCCCAAGCAATAGCCTCATCTGCAACACTAAAATCAAATGATCCAAAGTTCCATGCTGTCTTAGCAATAAGCAAGTCTGCATCTGGTGCAACACCTGTTGTACCTACACCATCTAAGTTACCTGCCGCAATACTTGCAACGTGTGTTCCATGTGATAGTCTATTTTCATCTGCTATTGTTTCGTGCCCGTTTTTACAAAGTCCTGTAAAACATTCTGCACCTTTAATTTTACCTTCAAATTCTGAATGGTCCATATCAATACCAGTATCAAGTATAGCAATAGTACTGCCTTTACCTGTGTACCCTCTTGCCCATGCGGCTGGAGCACCAATTTCTTCTAAGTGATTACCATAATTCTTAGATAGGATTTCTGTAGTATACCATTCATTAATTCTACTATTCATATTCCAAACTGCATCTTTATAAGTCTGTGTATCATACAATGTTACATCAGCTCTTGCTAGATACTGTTCTTCTGTGAGAATTTCAATTGGTGCATTATTGTCATTGCCAGTATCTTCTTCAGGAATTACTAATGCATATTCTCTAATAAGTTCTCGTTCGACTTTTGATTCAGTTTCAACTTCATTCTCAGTCTTTAGAATTTTATTACTATTAGAAGTACCTTTAGTACCATCACTATAATGAGTGATAGTATTAGTATTTTCCCAATAGTCTTTTCTAACAGGAGTATTATAAACTTTAGTAACAACTGCATATTCTTTTACAGTATTACCTACAGTTTCTGAAACTATGTTTGTTGATTCACTTACTACTGTTGTTTCACCACGCCTTACAATCACACCTGTAGTGACTTTATAAGTGGTGTCAACAAGAACAACCTGTTGTTCTTTAACATTAATTAATGATTTGTATTTGCTGATTTCAGATACTTGAAATGCGTATCTGTCTTTCATATTTTGAAACCAACTGTACTTTGAAAAAAGATGATCATACTTGTCAATCAAGTTTTTGTACATCTTATTACTACGTTCATAATTACTAATCATTGACGTAGAAAAGCTGATTTGCAATCCACTGTTTAGTCCAGAAGCATAATCATAGTAACTTTTAAAGTTACCAGCATATGCACTGGTTGTTATACACAAAGATATAACAATTGTGGCTAATAGTTTCTTCATAATAGTCTCCTGACTTGGTTATTAATTTAACTTACTTGTATATAATAACAAGAATACTATGATTTGTCAACCGAAATGTCTTGGTTTTTTATAGATTTTCGTAGAATTCTTGGCCTAAAGACTTGCCAACTGTGTCTCCACCGTCATTATCTAGTGTATTTCCGTCATATTCTACACTATCAATTACCACATCACAATCCACATTTGTAGCATAAAATTTCAGTTTTTTAGGGTCAAAATCCTCTGCATCAAACTCTGCACTGAAGAAATGTCCCTTTTCAGAGCTCCAACCCTTAAAATAATAGCCTGCTGGTTGATCATCTGGATCTTCAATTGTAGTAGATTCTATATCAGGTTCTTCAGTTTGCCATATTGTTTCATCATCTTCGTTAATTACTTCAACTGTACAACGATCATAAAATGCACCATGTGTATGTGTAATGTCATCAATCTCATGCCAATTACCTAACCAACGTGGATCTTCATCGTCTGTAACATCGTTACCATCTTGTTCTTCGTATGGATCCCAAAATAAATGATGATGTCTTCCTTCGTCATCTTCATCTCTATTTGCCCAATGTTCGTATGCTTCTTTAGTGATAGTACCAAGAACCATCTCTCCACCGTAGCCATACATTTCAATTTTAAATGTCTTCATTATTATCACCTGCTAATTTATCAAGAAATTCTTTTTGAAGTACTCTTTCTTTTAAATTCATTTTAATGTTAAATTCACCAGTATCAACTATTTCATTTAATATATCAGTAAGAGCTTCTATTTCCATGCGTTGTTTTTTTATTGTACCAGTGATTTCTGTAGCAGTCATTCCACCAATAGTGGTTTCTACATCAAAGAGAGGATCAGATATTGTAATTGTTGACGGTGAATATGAAGTATTATATGTATAATCTGATGTATAGTCTAAAGCACCAGTTATAGTTATAGTTTCATCATCTGTAGAATCAGAGTTTGCCATAATCTCTCTCACCTTCCCAAGGAAACACAACCCATACATCATTTTCCATTTTATTAATTTCCAATGCAGTATAATCCATTCCATCAAAGCCACTTGCTCCATTATCAATTAAACATGCAGTACGCACCGTATCGCCCCAAGCACTAGCATCATATGATGAACCTCCCATGCTTGCTTGCCAGTCATCTCTAATCCAACTTAATGTCTTACCACTATCATTAATATCATCAATAATTAGAATTTTTTTACCTTGTTGTAATGCATCTTCTGCCATCCATGTATTTGATTCTGGTCCACTATAATTTGAATCAGTATCTCTGAATCTTACATCCAATGCATGCATCATAATGCCAGTCATATTAGACATCATAACGGCTGGAACTAATCCACCACGTGTTAAGCCAACAATGTAGTCTGGTCGCCAATTATCTGCGAACATAAGATTGTTAATTGTATTAAGCATATGCTCAATGTCTTTCCATGTATAATGTACTTTATTAACCATTCTATTTCCCACTCGCATATGATTGCTGAAGTTTAATGTTATCCATAAACTCTTTTTTAGTACCTGCGTCATCTTTAAACGCACCTTTAAGTACAGTTGTTTGTGTAAGACTACTGTGTGCTTTAACACCTCTGTTTTCAACACAACCATGTGTTGCTTGAACATAAACACCTAGGTGTTCTGCACCTGTTGCTTTTTGAATTTCACGTACAATATCGTTTGCAAGTTCTTCTTGTAGTGTACCTCTACTTGCACACCATTGTGCAATACGTGTATACTTACTCAACCCGATTAGTTTATCACTTGCAATAATACCAATATATGCAACTCCTTTAACAATCTGATGATGATGTGAACACATACTTGTGAGTTCACTTCGTACTACTAACATACCTTCATATCTTGATGCACTGTCATTAGGAAATGCAGTTGCGGATGGTATAGGATCGTAACGTCCTGCCATTAGTTCATTGATATACATCTTTGCAAGACGTTTACCAGTTCCCATACTGTTTGGATCGTTTTCTCTATCAATTAATAGTGCATCTAGTACACCTTCAAATGCTACTGTTGCTTCTTCTATTAGTGCTTCTTTATCACCGTTTTGTAATACTTCTGAAATGTTATCGCCTGCCCAATGACGAATGTTTGCATCCTGCAAACGGGCCTTAATTTGTTTACTCTTACTCATTTTTTTTTCTCCGAGTTTACGACGAGGATGTCGTCTTGTTAGTTTTTAAATAATAATTATATGCTGTCTTAACTATAGTGTCAAGCCCATACTTAGGTTGCCACTTTAATTGTGTGTTTGCTAGTTCACTGTTTGCTACTAGCTTTGCAGGATCACCTGCACGTGCTGGTCCTATTTTAATATTTGGCTTTAATGGTGTATGTTCTTCAACTGCTTTTACAATATCCATATTACTATATCCTTCACCGTTACCTAAATTAAATACATAGGCATTATTTTTAAATTCAGTAAAGTCTACTGCCATAGCTATACCACGTGCTACATCATCTACATGTACATAATCTCTAACACAAGTTCCATCTGGTGTATTAAAACTATCTCCATTTAGTGTAAAGTCTTTGCCGTCCATAGTCATTTCCATAAGTTTAGCAATAATATGTGTTGCCGCTTTTTCTTGTCCAAACTCGCCATCTAAGTCTGCACCAGCAACATTAAAGAAACGCAAACTAACACTGTTAATTCCATATGCTGTCGCATAATCTTTTAACATAACTTCAGTCATACGTTTACTCCAACCGTATGGATTAACAGGTTCATGTCCACCAAGTTCGGTGCAAACATCTTCCTTAGGCTCACCATATGTTGCCGCACTACTTGCAAACACAAAACGTTTAATATTTTGATTCTTACAAGCATCTAGTAATTCAAGTGTACTTGCAACATTATTGTTATAATATTTGCTAGGGTCTAAAACACTAGGTCCTACTAAACTTGTTGCTCCAATATGAACTACACAATCAATGTCTATTAGTAAACGTTGGCATTCAAAATCACTATAGTTTCCTACATGCGATTCTTTTGTGTATTTGTGTTTAATTACGTTTCTGTCTACTCCAATAACATAATGCCCTTGTTGACTTAATGTTTTACAAGTTTGAGATCCAATATAACCACTTGCTCCTGTTACTAATATTCTCATTAATATTTTTCCTTTGCTACATGATCACGATATCTGTTACCATTTCGTAACCAAGTATTATGTTTATAATTGCCTTCCATTATATCAATCATTCGATCAATTGTACCGTCTGTATGATCACTAATTTTGCCCATGTTAGGACTTGGTGCTTCTATACCTGCTAGGATTTTACTTACTGCATCTTCCTTGCTCCAAGGCATATAAAGTCTAGTATGATCATTTGCAAACGTTTCTGGAAAACTTCTATATGCAGGATAAACTACATTACAACCTAATGCATCTGCTTCACTGACTGTATTAGATACCCAGTCTTGCAATGCACAATTAAACATTACTTTAGAATCATTTACTATGTTATAGTAATCATTCTTTTGTAAGTCTTTTAGGATTGTAAGTTTGCCTTCCGCTTCCATTTTTAAAGCTCTATCTAAATACTTTTGATTATTACTACGCAACGGACCACCACTTAGTACTGCAAATTCTACAGGATATATGGAATCTGTTAAATCGTTTCTGTCAAAAGATTTAGTTCTTTCGTGTACCATCTCAATAACATCCATAAAGAAGTCTGGTTGTTTCTCTTGATCAAAACGTGCCGCAAATACTACTCTGTTACTACGTTCTGCCCAAGGCTTAACATTATTCTCTACTCTGCTTAACACTTCTTCTTTTCCAAAGCTCAAGCCTGAGATATTATAGATAGGTGCATTCCAGTTAGCAATTCTCATATGAGCAACCATTTCTTCGTTTGTTGCTAAAATGTGTACGTTAGGAATCTCATTACACATTTGTTCATACAAACTCATCCACTTACTCATACCCCATACATGAACAAAGTCATCAGGGTCAACTGCTTGTGCTAAACAACGTAAGAAGATCTTAGGTCGTTGTTCTTCTGGAATTTGACACATAATGTAAGGCAAACTTTCAATACCTGGTTGAAACATATCTTCAAAGAATACTACGTCTTCTCCGCTACATTCACCATTACGCATCATTTGTACTAGGTTCATAAGTTGACTCATTCCAAAGTATGAACGTCCATGTGCATCTAGTACTTGCCCTACACTGATTGATTTAGTGTTATCAATTGTAGTACCTGGAACTACTACATAATCAATACCACGTTTTTTGTAAGCCGCTTCACTCCAGTCTTGCAACTGTAATGTATAACGACCTTCGTAAGGTTCTAAGCCCATGTAGAATAGCTTACGCATTCTCACTCTCTTTTTTGGCTTTATCAACTTCATACCAAAGTTTACCTACGTGAATTTTTAGCTTTTTAGGGCTACGGTCTTTTTGCATTTTGATTTGAATATCAAATGTAAATGCATTTTCTTTTTCAGTAGTCTGAATATCATAACTGAAAATCTTATAGCTTCGCTTTAGATCTCCCAAGTACGATTTAAATACACTGATAAGTTTATCAGTATCTTTTTCATTGTACATGTATCCATCATGTGGAGCAATAATTTTAAGTAGATCATACTTAATATCATTAATGTTATAATAGCCAGCAAGTTTAAAATAGTTTACTGAAACGCTATTGTCGTTTTTATTTTCAGACATTACATTATCCTTCTGTTGGGTTAAATGTCATCGTCGCACCGTTCTCATTATCCTCTGCGACTGAAATTGTAATTGAACGATTAGGATACTTGTTGTGTATTTCCTTTGCTAATTCCTCTGCAATCATCTCACAACTACGATGATTTAGTTCTAGTGTGTTTGAAGCATATAATGATTCCAACCAACGTTTGAATTGAATAAATTCAATATCTCTGTCATCATGGAATACATCAATGGCAACACGAAAGTGAAAGATATGCCTGTGTGCATAACCTAGAAATGAAACATCGTCCCATTTACCTGTTGCTAGAGCAGGGTCGTCTTTTGCCGCAGGGTACAAATGTACACCTTCTTTGCTAAATGTTACCCATATTTGTCTTTGTGCTATATTAAGCATAAGTTTCTACTTTCCTTCTTGATCAGCCTTCATGATTTTAAGCATTTCCCATAGCTTCCAATCAATTGCTTCAAGATATTTCATCATTGCTTCAACAGTTTGTTTATCTACACTTGGTGCAGATACTGCTGAATCTGTTGTTTCTGGTGCTGTCGCTGTCGCTGTCGCATCATCCATTAAACGAATTTTCTTTGGCATGTGGTTCTCCTATTCAATAATTTCGTCTTGTTTATATTGATTCCAACTTGTGAACTTGTTACGGTCCATAAGGTCGTGTACAGTATGTGTCCATACACCTTTATTTGTTGCATTAAAGTCTGTATCATCTAACTTAATGCAAGCATTATATCCCAATGTTTCAATGTGTGGAATCTTAACACTGATCATTGGGATAAAATTATTATATTCTGAGTAACCAGATTCTTGTATCCAATCCAAGAGTTCTACATCAAAATCTAATGTAACAAAATAATCTTTACATAATGTCTTGACTAATGAGTCCCAACCTTCTTGCTCTTCTTCAGTTCCAAAATCACCTGAGATTTCAAAACTTTGATTAGCGCCTAAATAGATTGCTTCAACCTCATTACGCTCTGCCATTTCTAAAACTTCATCTACATCTTGCATACCAACAACAAACAAAGTTCGTTTGCCATATGCAGGTGTGTGTTCAATTTCAGTTCCAATAAAGTATGTTACGCCTGTAACATCATTACTTGATGTATAATCTCTTTTCATTAACTTACCTAGCTACCATTTGTTTAATTTCATTTTGAAGAGAAACAATAGCTTCTTTCAAATGTAATTTTTGTTGTTTCTTTGCACGAAGGATATCATCGCTTGTATGATTATTATATAACGTATCTATTTCTTTGTCAAGCGTTCTATGCTTATCTGTTAGATTATTTAGATATCTTTTTTTACTATTAATTGTACCTGTTCCCATAACTATAACCTCCATTTATTGTTCTAGGTGTTCTAAGAAGTCTTCTGCCGCTTCGGCTTGTTCTGATGTAAATTCACCATCACTTTCTTCTTGAACTGCGTCACCTGAGTCAAATAAACTATCAAACGCACCTTGTGTTGTTTTAATAGTTTTCATACCACTGAAGTGTGTTAGCATTGCTTCGCCTTCTTCAAGCATTTGCATAGGTGTTTCGCTTTTAAATAACTTATTGATAAACTCTGTAACATAAATTACATCACGTGGTACCCATAAGTCAAATTCACTTTGCCCAGGCTTAACTTTATTCCATTCTAAGTGACTAGGCTTGTAACGTGTCGTTGCAATATCAGCCAATGTGTTTGCACGTTGACATGACTCAATATGCTGATAAACATTATGTGCCATTAACAAGAAGTATGAGAAACTATCCCAACTTGTCTTGCCTTCTTTTCCAAGTTTGTTTAGCATGCCTGGACCCATATAACATAAGTCACCCATGTTCATACGTTCTCCAATAGGACTGTTAAACGGAAAAGGTATTGTACTGTGCTGAAAACGTTTGTCGTCTACTGCCGCTTCCATAACATAACTAAACTTGTTATTTCTATGAACGTGTTGTGTATATGCTTGTCCTTTGGCAGTAGTAATAAAAGGACTAGCCGCATCATAAGTTACCATCATATTAGGATTGATAGTTTCTCTAATGTTACGTTGAATTGCAGTAAAAATACATGACCAATTAAGTTTACTTGTACCTAAGTAGTGAATTAAATCTCTACCAGGATCAAGCATTTTCTCATCACGCATAACAATAAGTCTACGCAATGCAAGATGTAATTGCTTCATATTGTAACCAGCCATAGCCCAACCTTCAAAAGGATAATGCTTAACTGCACCATACCAATCATCTGCTTGTTGCTCGTTGTTACCTTGTAATACATTTAAGAACTTAGTTTTACCTTGTCTGTTACGAACAAAGTAATCGTTATTAAACATTGTATATTCTAAACAATCAACCCAATTAGTTAATCCTGTTTTAGCATTAAGAGGTGGTGCCGCCGCCAATGTAGGAATGTCTAACACCATACTATAGTCGGCTGTATGTTCCAACCAATTAAGAATTGTTTTACGCAATTCATCATCTGTTTTAAAGTTAGGCCAATCACATTTAATTACACCAGTAGCAATCTGAAACCCACCACTGTCACCTAATATAAAACTATGTTCTCTATCACGTTTTTGAATCATTGGCTCTTGTTCATCGCTTTTGACTGTATCGCGTGTTGCATGCCCGGCAGAGTAAAGACCCCACTTGTAATTATAATAATTGTCTTTGGGCTTTAAAAAGTCAAAGCCATCTATTCCATATTCAAAGCCTTTAGGCATACGTTCAGGCTTAACAAAGTCTGGACGCTTTTGTGCTTGTGCTATGAACTTAGAATAGAAACTACTAATGCTTGGTAAGAACACACTGTAGTCTTTATTACTAGTTGTTAGATCTTTTCTATCTGCCATTATATTCTCTTATACTGTTAGTGCTGGTAAAATGTAATCATACTTGCCCATGCCAGAATCAACTGAAATAAGCAATGCACCTTTTTTACTAATTTGCATTACACATGTACCTGACATACCTAGTTTTAGAATTGCTAACACTTGGTTCAATGGCCATGCATAACCTTCTGTAATCTCTCCATTAACATTATTTGCGAATGTACGTTTACCTGTAAAGCTACCGTCTGCCGCACCAACTGTAATAATTAAACTACCGTTTTCAGTTTTAACTGTAAAGTTTGGCTCAATGCCTCCATAAATGCCTGCTACTTGTTGTAGCTCATTTACTTTTGCTTTTGTTGGTTCAAATGTTACATCCCACTCAACACCTTTAAACTTAACTGTTTGTAGTGTTTGTTCAATAATCTCTTTTGACATAAAACGATACTGGTCTGTATTACCATCTGTATCTTTAAACATCAAATGATCAGGAACTGTTACTCCATTACGTTCACGTGTTACTACATTTACTGTAGCATCATCTGCTTGATAGTTTGGTAATGAACTTACACCTGCTAAGAAACCTAAGTTACCTAGTCCAAACTCTCCGTTAAAATCTTCAACTGCATTGTGCAATTTAGCTTGCAAAATCACTGTACGATCTGCATCCATTGCATCAAGAGTTGTTTCTTCATCTGAACCTGTTACTTTTACTGAAGTAATAAAGCCCAAACCTGCTGTGTGCTTAACAATATCTTGCACAATATCTCGAGTACTCATATTTTATTCTCCTATTAGAATCTATTAATGTTTATAATTGTATAACAGTATTTAGAAAATGTCAATAAAAACATTGCATTTATGAGTTTAAAATTGACATTTTTAAATACCATGACTTCTTACTACCAAAACTTTAACTTTTTGGCTGCTTTTTTTGCTTGTTTAGCCGCTTCATTAGCCGCATCTGCTGTTTCTTTAGCTACCCTATCTGCTTCACGTTTAGCATCTGCCGCCGCTTTTCGTGCCGCTTCATCTGCCGCTTTAGCTTGTTCTTCAGCTAGTTTTGCCGCTTGAGCCGCTTTTCTATCTGCTTCACGTTTGGCTTCTGCCGCGGCATCAGCCGCTTGTTTGGCTGCAATTTCTGCTTGCTTTTTAACTGCGGCCGCTTGTCGTTGTGCTTCTAGTTCAGCTTGCTCTGCCGCTTCCATTGCCGCTTTTTGTGCTGGCTTAGTATCAACTGATACACTTGCATCAACATCAACTCCACCAATTAATGCAACTTTACCATCTACGCCAATTGTTGCTACTCCATCATCCATTGTAGCACCACCACTTACATCAGCACCCACTTGAGCACCTACACTAACACCAGCACCCACTTGAGCACCATTGCCACTTTCATCGTAAACTCCTGTACTTGTACCTGCGCCTACACTTGCACCTGCAATTGCACCTGCGTGTCCTTCGGCACCGTCTTTACCAACTTGTCCACCAACACCTGCTTTTGCATATGTTTCTGCACCTGCGTTTGCTTCTGTTGTACTTGTAACTCCGCCACCTAAATTTGAATCAGATGATGCATTTACACCTGCACTTGCACCTACTTCAACGCCTGCTTCTGCACTTGCATTCCCACCAGATACTCCTGCACTTGCACCAGCACCTGCATGTATTTCTGCTTCTGCTCCGCCACTTACTGTAGTATTACCAGTCGTAACTGAACCGCTTGCGTTTGCTTGAGCATTTGCTTCTGCCTGAGCACTGGCTGTGGTTGCTGTTTTTTCTGTATTAGCTTTTGCCGCGGCATTAGCTTTTTCTTGTTCTGTCATCTCTGTCATTGTTTTTTCGCCTTTTTCTTTGTTGCTTTCTTAGTCTTTGTTGTGGTCTTTTTTGTAGATTTTTTGAAAGCATTTAGTTCTTCTAAAACTTTTGATTGTGCTTCTTCTGCCGCTTGTGCCGCTGCCTTAGCCGCCGCATTTACTTTTTCTTGTTCTGTCATCTCTGTCATATTTTTGCCTTTATTTTAATTGTAAGCCCAATTTACTAATTGTCTGCTGAACACATAATGCCTGTACTTTACAATCCTCTAAAGCATTATGTGCTGAAAAGTTTATTTCTTTTCGTGGATCTTTTGGCATGATACCAAACAATGTTCTGCTATCACGTATCTTCCAAAATGGCCACGGTATATGATGATTGTACTGTTTAAATAAGTTTTCTAATATACATATATCAAATGCAGGTCCTTGACACCAAATTGTGTCTGCACCAACACACCATTTATTTAATGCTTGCAGTACTTCTAATACAGGTGTACGATTGTGATCACCTAATGCTTCTTCACGTACACTTGCTTCTTGCTTACCCCACCAATCTAGGGTACTTTCTAATGTAGTTCTGCCTTTTTCTAATTGCTCATCTACATTAAATTTATAATAGAATGGATCCCAATGCTTGCTATTAGAATTTGGATCAAACTTAACACCGCCAATTGTTAATACTGCACAATCTGGTGTGGTGCCTAATGTTTCTAAATCAATCATTGCATGTGTTGTCATGCTAACTCCCAACGATATTGTGGATGCTTATCGTCTAATGCTATTTCCACTCTTGTTAATACTTCTAAACTATGTTTGCACTTGCCACGAAATGTAAATCCTGGACAATCGCAAGTAAAGCCTTTGTCTGTGCAAGTAACATCATATGTGTCTGTGCCTTTTGAGTTAGGTTGTTTCCATATCAAACCTTCAAACACAGAGCCTTTAGGTTTAAAAGATGTTGGCTTAAGATATCTTTGTGTAGGTTTAGGCATTACCAGTTACTCTCACTCCATTCAATTTGTTTAATTTTATTATAACATGCTTCAAATGTAATTTTGTTTTTAGCCTCAATTGCTCCAATAAGATACTGCATAGCAAAAGGCTTTATCTTTGATCTTTTATGTTGTACTAAATATTCTTGTAGCTTGTCAGCATAAATTTTATTATTAAATATATATTTTGAAATGTTATAGTAAGTATCTTCTACGAAATGAGTAGCACTAAAATTTACACCCATTGTAGCTATTGTCTTTTGTTCTGTTAGAACAAACTTATCTGTATGTAAAGATGTCCAATCTACATTACGTGGAAATTCTTTACCAAAATGAACGCATTGCTTTGCTACTTTTTCAACGTAGAATTTTGTCAGCATATGATTGTAATATGCATCCCATTGTTCATAGTCTTCAACTAAACGTTGATCTTGTAGTCCTAAGTCGCTAATCATGGCAGATTTATCCTTAGTTTTATGTTAATATGTAGTGTATTATAACAAGTTTTTGTCTACTTGTCAACCTTAAGTTATTCTTCCTGTTTCAGGAACTATAATTGAATCATATAATTTTGCAAATTCAGGAAACGCATCAGCAAATGTCATGTTTCTATTGTATTTGTCTAAAGTTTCATTTGTACGTTTCCATTTCTTCATTTGCAGTTCTTCACTGAAGGTCATTTCATTTTCAGTTTTATTAAATGCTTTTTGTATTTCTGGATAATCTACCCAATACTCATACAGTTCTTTTAGTTTATCATTTCTTAACATATCAATTGATAGCCAAGGTGGGTTATTAATAAAATTATGTCTTAGTCTATCTACTTGCCCAACATATCTATCAAATACATCTTTTGCTTTAAATGCATTTGGCCAACCTATTGCTGTCCTAATAGTTAAAGTTACACCTGGATCACACATACCTGATGCTTTACATTCAATCATATAATCTAATGTTTTCTCTACCGATTTCCAAGTATTCTTTTGGCGCCAATAATCATGTGCATCTTCTATACAGTCAACACTCACTGCAATGTTTGCCGATTTAAATCCACCTTGTGTTAGTTTCTCCATCCAATTATCATTGTTCCTCATAATAACTGAACCATTTGTTACAAGACTTACACTAATATTTTTTTGTAAATTTTTATCTATAATAGCATTGAGTACATCATAAAATGAATCCATTAATGCAGGTTCGCCGCCTGCAAAGTTTATACTTCTTATATTTTCTAAATTATCAATATATAATTTTGGATCTGTTGGGTTACTTAATATACCATTCTTTCCATACATGCCTTGGGACATTGCATGTGTACTACTTAAAGATGTGCCGCACATTTTACAACTCATATTACACACATTGCTTTCTCGATAGTCCATATGAACTAATTTAAATTTATCTAATTCTACATATTTTTCAAAATCATCATATTCTTGTCTTAAAGATACAGCCCCATTCTTTTCATTATGTATACAATTACCGCAACTATCTTCTGGAAGTTTTCCAGTTAATAAAGTTTCTCTAAACTTAACCATTGCTGGATCATTCCATCGTTCTTCAAATGAAATACTTTTTCTTTCGTGATTTGGTATGATCCAACCTTGCATGTCACAACATGGATTAATCTTGCCAACTGCACTTTCGTATGTGGTTATCCAAGGTGCATAGCAAGCAGGTCTTTTATTTGAATTGTTCTGCATACGGGTCAAATTCTGTGCCACATTTTTGGGCACACACTCCTAATTTTCCATTCTTGATGCTATCTAAGCTCCAACTTCGTTGTATGTCTTTCATTATTCCGCTAGCAAATACTCCTTCAATGCCATGTACTTTAGCACTAATTCCATCTTTGCCTCCTGCACGATCAATAAAATCCCACACTTGTTCTACTTTAGGATCTTCGTGCCACCATTTATACATACGTCCGGCTGTCCAACAACAAGGCATAATTAATCCCTCTGCTGTTACAAACATACTTTTATTCTTTTCTTTTTGGGCTACCTTACAACTAATGTGTGCTTTGTTATAATAGTCCATCATACTTCCATATGTTTTCTCAATCTCTTTTTGTTTTAACAATGCTGTATTTTGATATTCTGCTTTTTTAGGTTTAGCAAGTTTTTGTGTTTCCATTCCTTTACGATTTTTTGCCTGGTGTGTTTCTTTAGACTTGTTTGTTGCACTACTGATAAATCTACCAGTCTTTTTCTTCATAAACTTTTCTACGCCCCACTCTTCAGCAAGTTGTTCAGCACGTTCTACATCACATTCACTGTGTTCAAATATCAAGTAATCCCATCTAGCTCTACCACCTGCGGCAATAAAGGCTTTCATATTACGTTCAACATGTTCCCAACGAACATTCTGTCTATATAAATGATTTGTTTCTTCTAATCCATCTACACTAAAAATTACACAACCTTTACGACCAATTACTTTTGCTAACCTTGCCCACCATTCTACATCTCTAGCACCAGCATTAGTATTCATACTTAACCACATATCTGGATTACAATCTCTAAACCATTCAAATATTTCTAATGTATCTCTAGCACTAATAGGATCACCTAAGTTGCCACACATATACATTACGTTTAATTGTGCTATAAAGTCAGCAGGAAAAATATCAATACAATCATCAAGTGTTAACTCTTGTTCGTTACCTCGTATGTGTTGATTAACTGCACCACCGTTTTCATTACGGTCGCACATAGGACACGCCGCATTACAACGTTGTGTTATCTCTAAATGTACTTCAGTTATATCTTTGTAATTGTACATATTTTATTTAATAAACTCCATCAAATATAAAATAATCAACTATAAAAGTTGCTTCTGCACCAATAAACACTGCTAGATAATAATTAAGTTTTTTTATCTGCCAGAGCCAATATATAAATGCCCATGCTATTCCTACCCTAAGTGTGTATAATACGTTGGCTTGTATAAGCTCGTCCATTGAAGGTAGTGCTTGTGCTTGAAAGAACCAAGCAAACACACCTCCATCATATAAGAAACTTACTTGTGCTGCAATAAGAACTGCTGCTGAGTAGAACATATATTTGTGGAAGAATTTTACAACATGAGCTGTTACTATTAATCGGTACAAAACGTAAATTACATTTGTGACTAATAATTCTATCATTAATGATTTCTCTTTCCGTCGAAAACGCATACAAAGTAAAGACCGTGTGGTCCACAACTTACTCTATGATGTACCCCATCTTCAATTAAAACTACATCACCAGCTTGCACAAATCTAGGAACATCATCTAAGAACATAGTACCTGCTCCTTTGACAAAATAATATACTTCTTCTTGTCCTGGATGTGTATGTCCATTTGTGCTTTGGTAAGGTTTTAAGTCAGTTGAACTTACAACTAAATTATTTAAGTGTGTGTTGTCTTTAAGTGTATA
>Ga0098049_1000232_pt1 | contig 23073 bp, 26 predicted proteins | sample 13BtaG_FD_92582 | JGI IMG/M metagenome (GOLD analysis project Ga0098049, IMG submission 92582) | Marine viral communities from the Subarctic Pacific Ocean - 13B_ETSP_OMZ_AT15268_CsCl metaG | ecosystem: Environmental > Aquatic > Marine > Oceanic | place: Subarctic Pacific Ocean | collected...
CTGCTCCGTCTGTACCATCCGAACCGTCAGCACCCGCTGGTCCTTGGGGACCTTGAGGGCCTTGGGGACCTTGGGGACCTGCTGGACCCTGGCCACCGTCAGCCCCGTCGTTGCCTGCTGGACCTTGAGGTCCGGCTGGACCGGTTGAGCCATCGGAACCATCGTTGCCTGCTGGTCCTTGGGGACCTGCTGGTCCTTGAGCGCCATCAGCGCCGTCCGCACCTGCTGGACCCTGTGGTCCGTCAGCACACTGTGGTCCCTCGGGACCGGCTGGACCGGCTGGACCTTGAGCACCATCGGCACCATCGGCTCCGTCGTTTCCGGCTGGACCTTGGGGACCATCAGCGCCAGGCGGACCTTCAGGACCCACTGGTCCGGCTGGACCCGTATTGCCGTCAATACCGTCAGCCCCGTCGCTTCCCGCTGGACCGGTTTGACCGGTTGGACCCGCTGGACCTTGAACGCCCTGTGGACCTTGAGCACCGTCAACCCCGTCGGTACCATCGGAGCCATCGGCCCCGTCAGTTCCGTCAGTTCCGTCAGCCCCTGCCGAACCTTGTTGACCCTGTTGACCCTGTTGACCCTGTGGACCGGTGGCTCCAGTAGCCCCTGCCGGTCCAGTCGCTCCAGTAGCCCCTGTTGGGCCTCGTTCGCCTTGAAGGCCTCTTGGACCCTGTGAACCCGTTGCGTCGCTTGTAGACCCCTCTACGGCTATCAAACCGAGACGAATGGCCCTCGTCCGCAGTTCCTTGTAGGTCTCACCAACGAAAGTGGGGTGGCCAGCGGCTTCCAAGAGTGCTCGGAGTTCCTCAGGAGACATTCAGCGTACCTCCCACACATCAAAGTTCAAGAGGCCCGAACGGTAGTTCATGAAAGGCATTTCCTTGTCCAGAGACGGTGGGTCGTTCAACCCGAATAGGGTCATGAGGTATTGAGTGGAATCACCTTTGGGTTGAGACAGAGTGAACGAGTCGTCAGAGACTTCAATTTCCCAGTTCCCTTCCTCTTCGGCGAGGCAGGCGATTGCTCTCACCTCTCTCCATTCGTCCAGACGATACAGCGTGGTGACGGAAGTCCCGTCAATATCCTCAGTCCACGCCATCATGCCCAATCATCCCTAAAGCCGCTGTCAAATTGAATGACGGTCTCGTCTGTTTCAATTGTCTTCGCTTTGGGGTTTATGTTGGTTTCTCTTTCCATGCCGGAGACATGGTGGAACAGAGACTCAATGAGGTCCAGTGGGTTGTAGTCGCAACCCTTGGTGACTTGGATTCGGCCAGTGCCCTTCATGTCCCTGTATTGGAAGGTCCACATACCGGTGCCCGAGGTCTTGACTCGGATTGTAGGCTCAGACTCTTCGCCGAGGTAGCCGTGCATCTCCATACTGTTGTCGCTTGAAACGACCCAATTCATCGGCATGTTGTACTCGTCTCCCTCGTGCATTGGTAGTCAATATCAAGTCGTGGCTAATGAGGGTTCACTGTGCTCGTGCAATCGGAGACACTGTTTCCCATCCATCCTCGTCACGCTCAATCTCGGCGTTTGCTCGTAGGCAGGTGATGTGGGCAGGCTCGGCCTTTCGGTCCTTACAGACGCTCCAGGCGGCTTTTAGAGCACTGCTCAGAGTGCCCTCGTGTGTGAGTTCAACGGTGTCGTGTTCAAAGCGAATCGTGATGAGGTAGTCCATGCTTTGACTACGACGCCCACCTATTTGAAGGACTACCGTGAGACCTCTTGTTGGCGCAACAGAGCGGTCCACTTGTCGTGACCATCCCACTGCTTGAACTTCTCACGAATGGCCCTGTTGGGTGCTTGAATCTGTTGTGACCGGCGAGCGGTGTGCTCCAAATCACGAGCCACCTTGACTCCCTCAGCGTTCCGTGACTCAATCCGGTGCTTCATGTCCTTGCGCCATGGTACGGCCTCGGCCGCTCGGGCAGGTTTCAATGCGCCCAGGGCGAGGTGAATCTCTGCGTCAGCGGCGCCAGTAGCGTACTCACGGTCCTCGTATTGCTCCCGATAGCCCGTGAGGGCCATCCAGTAGTCAACGGTCCTAAACAGCGTCAGGCCCCAGTTCAAGGCACATTCCTCGCTCTTCAAGAGGAAGGTCTCCAGGTTGAGACCAGTGAGAATCGGAAGGTCGTCAGACGGGTCGGCAATTTTCAGAGCGGCTCGGGAGCAAGCGGTCAGGCCCACACGCAAGTCCGTTCCTTCCCACACCAGTGGGGTCCAAGACTCGTCGTCGTTCTTCAAGCCAAACCGTACAGTCCATCCGTCTTCATTCCTCATCGTTTGTAGGTACGCTCTCGCCATGCTCATGTTGTTCACTGTCCTGTGGTGTAGCAATGTAGAGACCCGTCTTGCGGACCCCCTGCTGTGTCAGGCCTGCGGCCTCCAGCATCTTTCTGCTCTGCATCGTGCCTGCTTCACCCAAGTATTTCACTTCACCGGCTCGTTTCATTTTACCAATGACTGCGCCGACCTCTCGGACGGTGGGCATGTTTCGTGAGTAGGGCATCGTGTCAAGCAGGTCGCTCGCTGTGAACGGTTCCCCATTCATGTCAGCAATAGCGGCTCTCACACGCTTGTCTCTAAGTAGTCCTTTGGAGCCACCTTTCGCCATGTTCAGGCCTCCATTTCAGACATGTATATGTCATACCGCTCTTGGAGGGTCTTAACGCGGCGTGCAGTCTGTACCATTTGTTCACTGACTTCATCAATCTGACTTTGAATGCGAACACCGTCGTACATTTTGTTGAACCATGTCGGTACGAAGTTATCAGGGTTCACAGACATGTGAGACCAGCGTGCTTTTTTCAATGCCTTCATTCCTTCAAGTGCTTGTGTGAGGTGCTGGTATTCTTCCTTATACAGAGCAAGGGCACCTGCGGCCGCTCGTATGTTGGTTGCGTTCGGGTTTATTGTTAGTGCGTCATTGGCTTGGGTCATGTTTGGTCCTATGAGCCACACCTATATAGTCATACCGCATGAAGAATCTCGTGAATCCGTTCAGCGGTTTTCTGACCGATGCCCTCAATTTCAACCAGGTCCTCCACGGTCGCCGTGCACAGTATGGCCATAGACGGGAACGCCTCCACGATTTTGCGACGGGTCTTGAGTCCGACCTTGGGCAAGGCCTCAATGAGGGCGTTGCGGTACTCCTGTGGCTTCGGTGAGCGTGGGCGAGGGACATAGAGTCGGGTGGTGTCGTCGTCAATTTTGTCCATGATTTTGCGTACAATGACGGCTGAGTCCCACTTGTCGGGAACGAACAGCGGTGTGTACCCAACGGCACACAGCGCCGCTACAAACCCAGTCAGGACTTGCTCAGAGACGCCTCGCTTGGCCACCTCCTCCTTAATGTCCTCGTAGGACTTCGTGACAACCAGGAACGAGTGCTCGGCCTCCTCACGCATGGCGCCCAATTGACGAAGCCAGCGGTCGTCAAACAGACTGTCCATGAAGTCGTCCTCCTTGCGCTCAACGCTCGTGGTGCCGCCCTTCATGTCACCGTCGCCGGTCTTCAAATGAGCCACTTCAAAGCCCAGTGTGGAGAAGTACCCGACCATGAGCGGGTGCTCTCGGTGGTCAATCCGTCGGTGCCGCCCCAGCATCTCAGTCAGGATTGATTCGGCCACTGCTTCTCGCTGTGGGTGGTCGTCTCCCATGGCTCTCATCAGCCCCAATTTGTTGCCGAGGGTACCGGTGTCAATAACCTTCTTCGTCTTCTCAGGGTCGTCTTTAATCAGGTCCAGTCGTTTGATTCTCATGTTTTCGTCCTCCATCTTCGTTTGATTATCCGCTTCGGTGGTGCGTTCCCCAGGTCAATGAACCGAGGGCAAACATCACCGACGCAACAGCCTTTGGCCTTGAGCGTGGAACAGTTCGGGAAGGAGACAAATCGGGGGTCGTCAAAGAGGGTCTTCATTTGGTACTGGCGGTGCTGGGTGTTATGCAGGTCCACATACCCCATCCTCGTTCCGAGTTCAACCCATACCTGCTCAAAGTCCTCCATCCTCATACCGATGGTCTTAGCGAATAGGGCCGAATAGACCCTACTGGAGTGGCTTGGGTTGCGCCGCTTGAGTTCATTGACCACACCCATGCAACGGTCCTCCAGGGACGCCGTATAGGCCGCAGTAGCGGTGCCCATGTCGGTGAACCCGAAGTCGCTATGTATCACAGGCCGGATTTCTGTTTCCGGTTTATGTAATTTAACCTCAAGTAAAGCAATGAGTTCCGGTAATGTGAGACGCTGTCCCAGCACCTCGGGCATGTGGTATTTCGGTCGGTAGGACATGCCTTCAATGTGGTCGTGCCCCATTTCGTTCAGGTCGTGAGCCGAGACAGGCATGGCGTGTCGGCCGGACTTCTCGCCGTGTCGGTTGATGTGGGGGGTGAACGGGAATCGGCACAGCCGCTTGGGGTCGCCAGTCGTTTGCTCGTCCAGCGTGTTCAGCCCCAGCGTTTTCTTGAGGTGAGTCTGTGTTTGGTTGACCAGCGTTTTTAGGGCCTCAGCACTACCGTCACGGTGGTCAAATCGGAAGCGGGTGGGTTTGTGTACGATGAACAGATGGTAGCCCTTAGAGCCACTGTATTGGACCCAATGGGCCACATCAATTTCAGTCAGGTACTGTGACAGCCGCTGGGCGTCAGCGAAGGAGTTCTCAGGCTTGGTCTCGTGGTCAAAGTCAAAGAAGGTCAGTCCGTACAGAATGGACCTCGGTATTTGCTTGCCGTTGTCAAAGACGAGGTTGTCATAGCCAGCGGTGCTAATGAAGCATGAAGACTCGCCCCACCACTCCTTGAAGGCCTTGAAGGCCTGCTCAGAGGCGTATATGAACTGCTGGCGAGGGTTGCCTACCGCTCGGGGCCAGTGACTGAAACCGAGGTGCTCGGTCAAGTCGTCAACCTGTGTCGGCGTCAGCATGACCCCAAAGGGTCGCCCCACCTATTTCAATCGTAGAAGTGAATGAGGGTCATGAGGTTGCCGAACGCCTCGTACTGCTCTTTGACATAGGTGTATCGTTGACGAGCCTCACGGTAGGAGGTGTGGTACTGCGTCTGAGTGTGCTCAAGGCACGAGAACGAGTAGGTCAATTGTTCGGAGGGGCTGGTTGGGTAGTCGGTCACTTGGAAGCGGCTCATGGTTTGGGGTAGGTGTACGCCTATATAAGCATGCCGGTCAAAGGTTCATTGAAGGGTTATTCGCCATTCGTTATTGTCCCAGTCTTCAACGAGTGGGTAGCCGAGAGTCTCAGTGAACTTCGCTCGGTGTGACCAGTACATGGAACTGCTGAGGTAGTTCAGGTCGCCGTTAATGCTCAACAAGTCATGGACCAGTCCACCGGTCCATCGGACACGGACGGAAGTTCCATCGGTGGTAATGGTGAGGTCTGCTCGCATGCTATCGTTGGCTGTCAATTTGTACTCGTTGCGAAGTGCAATCAGTATGTCGCTCGGGCTTGGTAGGGTTCGGGTTATGTCCGCCATGGTTGAGAGTAGTAGGCACCCCTATATAAGCGTGACGGTCAAAGTAGTTCAACAGGGATGGTCTCAATATCACGCCACAGCGAGCGTATTTGGTGAATGGTGTAGCCAAGGGTCAGCCACCACAGTACCTCGGCCGCCAGGAGCCAAGGCACCCATTCAAGCACCGAGACCAGCCTCTCTGACGAATACGGCGCTGTACGGGGTTCGGTCAACATTCCCACCTTGTCGGTTGTAGTCAAACGAGACCATGCGGCCAGTGAAGTCCTTGGTGTCAGCGACCCCTTCGTAGTTCACATCTTGGTATTGGAATTGGACCAGTGCGCCGGAGAGCAGTAGTTCTTCCATGAAGGCAATGTCGGTGTCCTGTGTGGATTGTAGGAACATGCCGGACAAGGTGAACTCGTCACCTCGTTGCCCCATGTCAGTGACCTCGGGGTAGACTGCGTCAAGAATCGGGGTGCGTGTCAATGACGCCGAGCGTGTTCGTCGGAACGACGATGGCTTGGTTGACAGGTTGAGAGGAACGACGAGCGTTGCTGGTAGGACCTTGACGACAGACTTGGAGGTTGGTGACGAGGTTCCCAGGTTATCGGTGACAATAAGCGTGGCCATGAACTCACCCGCTGTTGCGTAGGTGTGGTCTTGGTACGACGATGCTCCGCTTACTCCAGTAGACCCGTCGCCAAATGTCCAGGCATAGGCCGCCAGGTTGGTCTCGGTGTCAATCGTGTACGAGTCAGCGCCGTCCAGTCGGAGTGCTTGTCCAGCCCTCACCATGGATGGTACAGCCCTTAGGATGGCCACAGGTTCGGCCGCCACGATGGTAGCCACGATAGGTGTAGATGCGGCGCTCTCGTTCCCGTTGTCGTCCCTTGCGTACACCACGAGGTCGTAGGTACCAGAGACTGGCTTGCTGGAGTACACATGTGAAAGGTCGTAGGTCACTGAGGCGGCTGGCGATTCAACGGCAATCCAGTCGGTGACTGTGCCGTCGCCGAAGTCAGCCTTGAGGAAGGATATTTTGCGGTCAGGGTCAGTCGTGGCGCCGCTCATTCGCAGTGAAATGATGTGACCCACCTTGGTGGTGAAAGCAAGGTCTCCAGTGGCTGTATTGGCTAAGGAACCGTCGTAGGTGTTGCCTATCACCTCTGCTTCGCTGGTGGGCTTATGGTCGTAGTAAATCGTGTAGTTCCGAACGATTGGTAGAGCCGACCAGTCAATTGGGTGGAGACTGGTGTCTTCAGAAGACGGGATGAAGAAATTGAACCGGACCACGAACCCAGTGGAGACTACGGATTCCGGTAGGCCCGACAGGTCCACTTGGCCAATGCCTCCCAGGAAATCGGGGTCAATGTTCTCGTAGCCTGTAATCACGGTACTTGCCTCTTGAGCGATACTTGGTGATGTAGGAGGCTCAAGCAGTGTGACCGTGACGCGCCGCTTATCGTCCACGCTGATGTTATCGGCTTCAATAATCAACGATGTAAAACGGGCCACTGCGGTACCAGCGGGCACACTTTGGGTCAAGGTGTCAACCGTGAACGGGAGCATGGCCGTGGTTGGGATTTGACGCATTGTCACCTCGTCAATACTGAAATCCACATTGGACTGGTTAAGAGCCGGAGCGTCAGGGCGAGTCATTCGGCCCACTGTGTCCTTGAGAGACGCCATTGCGACTGGGAACTCTCTGGGAAAATTGTCGGTGACTGTTGACCATTGCCCGTATGTACCGCTTCCGGCCTCGTACATACGACGGTCAATAGGCACACGAGCGCTCGTGAACACAGTGGAGCCTCGCTGTCCCCAAACCTGGTGCTCTTCGTCAGCCAAGTGGTCGTATTCGGTTGGAACGAGTGTCACCGAGGTGCCGTCGGTCAACCAAAATGGTCGTCGGTCAGAGAATGCGAAGACTGAGCAGGCTTTGAATTGGAGTCCCCAGACTGGCTCGTTCGCTGATATATCGGTCCCAATAGAGGTACCGTTGACGAGGAGTGTCATGCCCCCACTGTTGAACACTGAGCGAATGGTGTTCGTACCCTCGGAGTACGAGAACGACGGACCCTGTCCGAACCCAGTTCCCATGCGACCAAATCCACCCACCGACGGCAGTGTGAAATCGCCGTCACGGCGTCCAACCCAGTCCTCAGAAGCCCAGTGCGGAGAGGAGCCGAGGAACCATATTGACGGACGGTTGTTGGTAGTCTGTACGGGGTAGGGGGGTTGAGCATTGGAAACGGGGTTGGAGGCGTTTAGAATACCCTCTATGGCTTCCATTGGGAACCCAGCCCAGTTCGCATTGTTCCCAGCCACTGCGTTGGCCGCACTGGCGGCACTCGTCCATGAAATGCTGGTGGCGAAGGTTGGTGGCGTGAAAGTGGCCTCAGTGCCGTCAGCCAGGGTGAATACATCTCTGCGATACACACCTGCTGGGTTCGTAGCATCCCACCGTGGTCGGAACCCGAAGCCCATGTCTCGGTTGTTCGTTTGGTGAATCATGTGATGCCGTCCGAGTCGGTCGTCAGCGTCGTTCATGTCAAAGTCAATCATGACCATGCGGTCCGGTTGAGTAGGAATGAATGCCTTCATTTCCATGTCAAGGAATATCGGCGAGCATCCTATCTCAGAGGTGCCGATTAGTGAGGTCTCCTTGTACGGTGGGACATGGTTCCCTCCAGCAGTGCCGAAGCCCGTGAACCCATCCGGTGCGAGTGACGGAGACATAGACAAGCGAGTACCGAGGCGCTCATGAGCAGGCCACGGGCGATTGCGTCCGAATGTCCAGCCAGTAGGCTTGATGTAGTCCCAGGCGTGTCGTCCGGTATTGCCGTCAATATAGGACCACAGTGGGGCTGAAACACCTCTCCAGGCCCAGCGGTCAGGACCACCTTTGCCCGATGGCGCACCCTCATTGTCTTGGGCGCGACTTATGTCAGAGCGTAGCCTCCACATTGTATCTGTGCCTGCGGTCAGGGAAGGGTTTCCATTGGTACTGTCTCCGTCCACGCTAATGTTGTTGTAGCGAGTGCACAGGTCGTGTCCCAATGGTGCTGGAACTCTCAGAGAACCGGTGCCCTGTGTGATGATTGGAGGGGCTGATGGAATGACTTCATTCGGAGTGACTCCGAGTGTTTGAATGTGAATGGAACGAGGTACTGGGCGGTTGCCGCTGAACTCTCCCAGGTTGTCAATGATTGCGTGCTCGGCGATAGTGACTCGTGCGGGGGCCGTATCGTTGCGAGAACTGGCCACAGGTACATTGAGGTCCCCTTGACCCATTCCGGCTTGATAGCCGGTACCTATTGCGGGGGAACCGGCTCTCCCGTCAGTGGTCTCAAAGTCAGTGATTGGTACAGTCGGGTGACGAGCCAGTTCAGCGTTTGCGTCAGTCAGACCCATGTCGGGTTCAATCGGTCCGTCAATCGGTGTATTGCTCGTGTCGTTGGCGAAGAATGTGTTGAACGATATTTCAGGACCGCCTTGTCGTCCGGCACAGGCCTGTCCCGAGGGGTTGTATTCAGCAGTGACCGGTAGTAGGTCGGGGTGGACATTGAATCGGTACTCAATCTCGTTCGTGAAATTGGTCGTGTTGACTTCGGAGACGAGCCACCAACCATTGCAGTCCATCGTCCCAACGCCGGTTGAATTGTCCTTGCGACGCTTGTCGTAGCGTGTCGGCCAAATGTTGCCGGTTGCCTTTCGCATGTCAGTACCGCTTCCCAGTACCCCATCCATGCCTTCCAAGTAGATGGCTTGCCCAACGACGAGTGGGAAATTATGGTCTGGTTCGGTTGATGAGGTTACATCGGGTATTCTCACACATAACTGCCGACCGGTGTAGCCACCTACTGGTATTGGTGCAGGGTCTTGAGCGACGACTGAAATTGCACTGATTGAGAATGGTCGCGTGTTCGGGGGTATTTCATAGCGTAGGGGTTCTCCGCTGGCCCCATTGTGGTCAGCCAACATTGCGTGAGTCCAATTGCTTCCCTGTGCTCGTGGAGTGATGGGTCCTTGTACGAAGTCAAAGAGTGGGTAGATGCCTGCGGGAGTGTCATGCTCTTGGTTTCCAATGGTGTTTTGTCCCATCCCAGCGATACCGTCCCAGCGTAGGTACATCGTGTCCGTGTGCACGCCTCCGAGGGTGCGTGAGGCGTCGTATGAGTACGGGATGAGTGTACCGTTGTTCAACGAGTAGGTGCCGTCTTTTAGGAAGCAAGCGAGCGCCATAACCATGCGGTACTTTGGTGCGGGGCAGTCGGAGGAGTCCTGGCTGGTCCACACAGCCGTATTGTTGGCTGTTCGTGCCTTGTTGCTGTTCTTTTGATGGTCGCCACTGGTTCCGTATTTTTTGTAGTCAATAGTCGCCGAGTCAGCACCCTCAGGGTCGGGGTCGTAGCGGGTTATTCCGTTCCCAGCCCACCGAGAATGATGGCCGCCCCACACCGTTGTACTGTTCACTATGTCCTTGCTGAACTGGTTGTTATCCAGCATCATAGGCATGAACACCGAGGCACGGTACGGGCTGTCAGTCGGCAGTGGGTCCGATGTTGAGCGAGGGTCGTCTTCAATGTCGGACGGGAATTGTAGGCCACGCAAGGCGGCGTCAGATTGTAGGCCGTGTGGTAGGAACGCCTTCTTCAAAGAATCAACCGCTCCGATGTGGCGGTATGTGTCAATAATTTCGGCGAGTTCTTGCACGGTCATGAAGACTGGATATGGTCCGGTTCTCGTACCATTCATACCTTCCTCGTCGGTATCATTGTCAACATTGACTGGCGCCGTTTGGACATTGCCGACATTGTCGGCGTAGTTCATGACCACGGTGTTGTTGCCGATTTGACTTCGGTCAGGAGCAATCAGCATAATGTCGGTGCTGGTCCCGTCGGCGTGATTGATGGTGCACTTCGGAGTGAATGACCCCGAGCCTGAAATGACGATGGTCGGCTCCGTGCCGCCCACATCATCCCCGTTGTCCATGATGGCCTCCACACGGATTCCAGCGACCTGTGACTCATCAAGGTCAGTGTCCTCGTAGGTGCCGAAGTTCGTCTTGAACAAGACTGGGTCAACAGATATACCAAGCACACCGTCGTCCTTGATGAACGCTGGCCACCACCGTTGAAGTTCAGCGAGGTCACTCTTGACCCGTGAGAACTTGTGTGTGGGGGACTTCTTGAATGACGCCATATCAAATCACTCCTCGTGCGCCTCTTAGCAGTTCCTGGCGAATGACGCGAGGCATTTCATTTGACATGAGCGCTCGCACCTCAGCAATTGAAAGGTTGGACCCACCGTTTATGACAATATCGCCTATGCTGACATTCATACCACCAAGTCCGGCTTGGCCCATAAGAGCGTCTCTACGGCCTTCCTTTCCAGCGCCAAGGGGTATGACTACCTCGGGGCCGTCTTCGCCCACCAGCGCCCTCGTAGGGCTACTCACGAAGCCACCCATGGCGAACTTCTTCTGTATTCCGCCAGAGAGGGCGAGGTTTGCACCTTCGGTTGCTTGTCCACCACCGGCCAATGTTCCGGCTGTCACGCCTCTCGTGATTGCCTTTGCCGCTGTCTTGCTCAGAGCACCTGCCGCCACACCTGCCGCAGTGGAACCTCCACCTGTGCCGACCGCCAATGCCGTGATTGCTCCGCCGATAATAGCGTCCTTCAATCCGGCTCCGAACATGGCCGCTCCACCTTTGAAGTCGCCACCAATGACCATGGCCAAGCCTTGAATCATTTGTCCTATTCCGCTCAATAATTGGAACACTGGTTGGAGTACCATGAGCATGACTCGGAACGCTCCAGCCAATATCGTGATGATTGGAACGAGCGCCTTCATGGATTGAATCATGGATGGTAGCATGTCAATCACGAGAGGCACTACGACTTGGAGCATGCCCATGATTTGGAACCCGAGTTCCTTGAACAGAGGCATGTTGTCCTTGAGTGCCTTAGCAATGTCGTCGCCGAACAATTGAGACATTTGGACGAGCATGTCAATGAATGGCTTGCCCACCGTGAGCAAACCGTCTTGGATTATGGAATTGAATACGAACAACATTTCCTTTGCCGAGCCGACGCCGTCGGTCATTCCCTGCAACGATTCCATGTAGTTCTGAGTCGCTCCAGCGGCGTTCTCGTTTTCCTTGACGAGCATGTGGAATGCCTCTCGCTGAGACAGGAGTGAGGCCATGGCTGTACCACCACGAACACCGAATATCTCCAGCACCTGTGTGGTCGTTGCACCACCCGCCGCCAATTGGTCCAGTACATCTCCCAGGCTCGTCAGCCCAGTCGTCTGTTGCTCCATCGTCTTGGTGAGGCTATCGGCTTCCGTTTGGAGTGATTTCTGTTGCTCCATCAGGACTGACATGGTCTGTGACTTCCTTGCCCGCTCAAGGTCAAGTTCCATTTCACTGACGCGCAGTCCGTCGTTTGCCTCTTCCATACGACTGATTTGAGCCAGTTCCATATCGGTGAGACTACGGTTGGTTCGGGCGGCCCTTAGCCTAATTTGCTCAATAGCCAAGGTGTTGGCTTGTTGCTCAATGCTGAGTCCAGTCAGTTCCCCGTTCAGGATTCGTAGTTCGTCGGTCAGTCGGGAAGTGTCCATTTTGGTCTTGTCCAATTGACTGGCTACACCGGAGAGAGACTGCTTTGCTTGCTCACCTGCTGGTGATAGCACCTGCACAGTCAGACCCAGGTCGTTGATTGCTCGCTGTGAGTCAAAGGTGGGCTTGAGTAATTTGTTGATGGACATACGGAGACCGGTACCAGCAACAGTACCACGAAGGCCCGCATTGCCCAGAGCACCGATAGCGGCCGCAGTCTCCTCAATGGCCAACCCAGCGCTGTGAGCGACTGGTGCGGCGAACTTCATACCCTCACCGAGAGAGACAATGTCCACATTTGAACGGGTGAAGGTTCGGGTCAGTACATCGGACACGAAGCCGAGCCTATCCATCTCCATACCGAAGGCCTTGACGCCAGCGATTCCGATGTTGGTTGCGGTCTCAATGTCCACGCCACCGGCGATTGCGAACTTGACGAGGTTCTCCAGCGCTCCGTCGCTAATCATCTCGTCAGCGGTGACACCTGCAATAGCCAATTTGTTGGCGGCCTCTCCGACCTCAGACGCTGTGAATCGGGTCGTCCTACCGACCTCACGAATCTTGTCTTCCAGGGCACCCATCCCAGCCTCGGATTCACCGAGGATAGCACCGGTTCGGGCCAGCGTATCGTTGAACTCAAGGTACAGGGTTGACGCTTCCTTGACGACTACGCTCATCATCTTCGCTGAGAGGGCCGTAGCGGTCATTGCCGCTGTTAAGGGGGTCAATACCCCTCGGGCGATAGTTCCGAGCCGTGAGGCCGCCCCACCGGCGGCGTACATGGATGCCGAGACACCGGACATGGCCTTGCGGAACTGAACGGTGTTCGCCCGAATGTCAATGACTGCCGTTGTGTCCGCTATCGTCCGCCCCTCCTGTTCGCTCGTTGCTGAGTAGCGTTCTTGCGGTGCTCGTTATTGACTCTTCGGTTCTGCTCGGACTTGCTCTCCATTAGGAAAAGCATGTCACGACCGTCTAAGTCACGCCACTGCGCTGGAGTCATGCCGAACTCGGCCATGAGTGAAAATAGGAACTGGCCCTCGTCCGTGCGGGCGAGGGTCGTTATTCCCCCAGTGCCCCACCACCGTCAGGCGTGCCGATTGCTTCGGTTATTGCCTGCGATAACTGGGCCAGGGTAGTGAGTGGTAGGTGCTTCAATTTCTCCCATGTGATTGAGGAGTCACACTTGTTCAGCATGTGAGCAATCATCAACAGACCCAAGCGCTCGGCTCGGTCGTCGGCGTCAGAGAGTAAGCGCATCTCGGGATGAGACTTGAGTACGCCGTATTCGTTGGCGCTCAATGGCTTCACTTCAAGTGTGTCAGTTCCGAGGTGTAGATGTGATACATCAACCTCAATCGCTTCGCCTGCTTTTTCTATTGCGTTATCCAACCAAGTCATGTGGGTGTGCCCCCCTTAGGGTGTTGCTCAAGCACGGGAGTAGGACAAGCCCTCAAAGGTGGCGTTAATCATCAACGCCCCCTCAGAGCCTGCTTCCACGCCTTCAACCGATAGGTCGGTGAATACGCATCCCGTGAGTGTGTATGTGTTTGCCGCTGTCGCTCCGTCGTTGTCAAATGTAATGTCAAACAGTTCGGAGTCAGCGAAGTAGGTGAAGAGGGTATTGTCGTCAATGCCCCACGCACGGCTCAGGGAGCCGCTCACGGACTTGAGTCCACGAGTGTGAGAGGTTGCCGTATCGCTGTTCAATGTCACATACTTGCCCGTTGCTTGAGCCAATGTGAAGTCTCCCGAGACGAAGCCGACGAGGCTTGACGAAACGGTAATTTTAGCGGTTACTCCGGTGAATGAGTGCACGGTCATAGCCTAAAGACAGGGTATGAGGTTCTTAACAGTCGTGGCGTCCTCGGAGGAAAATCCGTGCATCAGCATCACTGGACAAGAAGAACATGGGCGTGCGGTCAAACACCTTCCCCAGTCGCTCCATGAGGAGCCGGTACTGCTCGGGAGCGTGCTTCGCATACACTCCACGGGGAGACAGGGTCTCAAAGGCCACGGTCTCTCGTCCGAAGTATATGCTTGCCGTATGTGCTTCGTCCCCCCAATGACGGCGGTGTTCAACAACCCGAATGCCTTCCTCAGGGCCAAGGCCCCAAGCATCATTCAGTTCAGCGAAAATCGCTTCTCGTGTCGGCTTCTGTATCGGGTATATGGTCACGGTTATGTCCGTCATGTTTGGGACTGTGTGCATCCCCTATATTAACATGTCGCCTATTCAAGCAGTCCTTTCAAGGATTCAGCCGACGCCTTAATTTCCGTGCGGAGCCGGTTCTCGTAGGCCAGGCGCACTTGCTCGTCGGTTATCCCAGTCTGAGCAATGAGGAGGTCAACACACACCATCAAGCGGAGCGTGGTACGGTCCTCTTCGGTCATGTGCAATGCGGTCTCGGCTGTCTCTATGAATCGTTCATTTGCTGTCATATCTATATCTCCTTGATTGCCTCAGTGGCGATTATGGTTGTTTGGTTGCCTGCGGTGGTCTCTAAGGCCATGAAATGACCCTTGTGGTGCTTGGAGACCTTGAGTTCACTTCCGGCCGCTGTGAGCACGCTCAGGACCGTTTTGAGACTGTCGGTGAACGACACTGTGAATGGAGAGCCGGAGAAGGTGGCGTCAAGCGGTGTCCACGAGCGAGTCGTTTTGGACCCCCAGTGGCCACTGCGAGCCTCGCACTTGTTGTCAAACGAGACCGTCACATACGGAGCGGCGGCGGTTTGCATTTCCATGTACGCCTTGGTCAGTTCACCAGTCGCCAGGATTGCCTCGCTTGTCGCAGGCTCGTTGTCAAACATCGGGAACAGGCGCTTGCCGTCCTTGACGGGGAGCACATTCCTATCGGGAATCGTAAGGCAGTCGTCCTCGTCAGCAGGCATAACCTCAGCCCCGCCATGGGACTTGGTGCTGACCATGATAGGCTCGTTGGCGTCGGTGGTCACACGGACCGTGTCGCCCCGTGATTTCACACGGACGAGGTCAGCGAGTTCCTTGGGGTCGCACACGATAGCGCACGGCTCCTTGACTTTCAGGCCGTCAATGGCCCAGCGGTCCAACATCACCATCAGAGTCTTGCCTGCGTTCATGGTCCAGCATGAGGCACCGTCGTTCTCAAAGAGAATGCGGACAGGCATAGCAGGGGTGTCAAGAGCAAGCAGGCTCAGGAACTTGGCCAGTGACCCACCGTTCGCTTCAATGCGAGCGGAGCGAGTCACCTTGGAGTTCGGCGTGAGCATAACCCCAAGGTGGTCCCCCACCTATTTCAATCACCAGCAGTCGTTTGACATGTTGTATGCTTGGAAGTCGTCGGCGCCGTATGGCTCGTTGCGAACCTGTTCGTAGTGGTGGTTCAGTTCGTGCATTTCACGCTGTACTCGGAGTTCGGCTTCGGTAGGTAGGTCAACCATTCGCTCTGCAATAGCGTCTCGCTCTGCAAGGCAGTCGTTAATCATGTCTGCAACAGCGACTCGGACATTGTCGGCCACATCAGCCAATCCGGTGAGGAGTGCCGACGCCATATCAGACGCTTTGGCTTCAAGGCTTTCAATCGCTGTTCGTGCTTGTTCTTGGGTTTTCGGGGTGTAGGTCATGTTGGGTCGCCTCTGTTCTATCGTAGTAGGTCCCCCTATATAAGAGTGCCGCCTACTATTATTCATCATAGGCGTCGGGGTAGGCCAACCAAACCTTCTGAGGGTATTTGGTTCGGCCGTCCAGTGAGGCGATTCGCACGGAACCGGCGTTGAAAAACAGGTGAGGCTTCTTGGCCAGGTGGTTGCTGAGACGGTTCATTTCAAACGGTTGATTCGGCAGTGTCAGGATTTCACCGGTAGCAATCGGTGTACCGTCGGGGAACTGTGCCCCTGCCTCAATCATTGCGGCCCATAGGCGTCGTACATTGCGTCCATCGGACTTCCCCAGCCGACCTTTGCGGCGGGTTCCGTACTTGGATGATGGTACTTCGTCCTTAGGCGTCTTGCTTTCCATCTCCGCTCTCCTTGGGTTTGATTATCAGCATGCGCTGAGGCTTGACGATTTGGGTACGCTTGATGGCGTCCGCCACATCGTCAGGAAGGATAGGGAGCACACGGTCAACCGCTGAATTGCTCAACGAGACCATGGTACCAAACACGGTAGGAGGGACCAATTTCTGTACCTCGGTTGGAATGTACGAGCGGCGTGTTTGCTCTCGCCATTCAACCGACCAGTTCTCGGTCTCAGCGTTGCAGTCAGCAACGGGCATGGTGCGGTCAAACACCTCGTTCTTGATATGGTCGTCAATAGCCTTCTTGCGCTTGGTGAGCATGGCGTTGCTGGCCTTGATGGTCGCCAGTTCGTTTAGGAGGTCGTCCAAATCAGCACTCAGTGTCGGGTTAATCATGTCCCATGCACCGTTTTGCATGAGGTTCTGTGCTGATGGGCAAATGTCGGTGAATCCACACCACTGACAGCCCTTGCCTATTGTCGCCGGTACCGTGAGGGTGTTGGACGAATCCACAGCCAGGATGGACTCGTATTGGCCATGTAGCCATTCCTTGAAATTGTCAAGGCGCTCATCGGTCCAAACGGTCGTCACGGTGCCGTGGCGTTGTAGGTCAAAGGTGAATTGGAGAGGGCGGTCAGGCCACAGTTCACGGGCTACCAAGAGGTAGATGGCGGCTTGGACATTGTTGTCCGCCTCGCCCTGCGTTATGTCCAGGCGTTGCGTCTTGTAGTCAACCAGTTCAATGGTCCCGTCCTTGTGCTCAATGACCAAGTCAATGAACCCGTACACCGGTGTTCCGGTGCCTTGGATGATGTGCGGGGATGAGTGGTTGCCGAACTTCAATTCAACATGGAGCACTCGTACTGGTGCTCGGCCACGGCGGTCAAACCAGCGCTTGAGCATCTTCTTCCCATCCTCGTACATGTCAAAATTGACCTCACGGGTGGCTGACACTTCCTTGTAGAGGGTCATGAGCCTACCGAACGATGGCTTGGGCGTCTTCCCAGTCTCAGGGTCGGGCCTGCGCCACTCTTCCAGGGCGTCGTGCACATTGTTCCCGAGACGGCCTGCTTGGCTTGAGTCTCGGTGGTTGCCGATTTGCTTTAGAGCGACCGCATCAGCGTTCGGTTCCTCGTAGTGGAAGTGGTACTTCAGAGAGCAGTCTTGCGCTGTCTTGAGTCGTGATGCTGATATGTACGGGACCTTCATGATAGCCACCTCATTGAGAGGCCTTATCCACGGCCTTCCAAAAGCGTTCCTGTGTTGGGTTCTCAAGTCGGAAGGGTTTGCACGCCCTTGACTTCTTGACGGCGACGAAGTGGCGAGACTCAATCTCACCCTTGACGGTGCGCTGTTGCTGGGTCATTTCAATAATCCAGTCAAAGAGTGGGTCGGTCATATCGGGTCGGCCTGCGGCGAGAATCACACGGCTCTCGTTGGGCGTGCCGTAGTTCTCGGTCTTGGTCTTCAGGAGCACGGTGCTCAGGAAGTGGTACCCGTACATTTCGCCTCCAATCTTGAGGCGCTCGTATGGCGAGTAGAACAATTTGTTAATCACCTTGTAGGCGTGCATTTGACCCTCAGCGTATGCCGGTAGGGTCTTCTTGCCCTGTGAGACCGCCTCCTGTTGCCGTGAGAGCAAGAGTTCGCCCTCGGACATGCCGTGGACGCTTGAGGAGTAATGCTCACGGCACGAGAGGTAGTAGGCCCCTTCGTTCTCCATGACCATGACTCGGACGCCGTCAGGGTGTTCCTCCTTATGCTGTCGCATGAGGTCAATGAACGCAAGGCTCATGTCGTTGACTTCGTCCGGCGTTCGGCACACCTTTCGTAGGATGCGTGAGCGAATGGTTGGTGGGACGATTTCATCCCGAGCGACGAGGTCGGCCTGGCCTTCCAAGTCGCAGTCAATGATGCACATTAGGACCGACGCTGGGTCCTTGTCCTTGGCTTGGTGAGCAAAGAATGTGAGGGCGTAGGTGGACTTGCCTGACCCGCTGAACCCTTGCACCTTCATGTGCCGTGGTCGGTTGCGAATCATGTCTTCGCCAGTGTCGCATGACTCAATGAGAGCCGCGTAGTTCTGTGCCTTTTTCTTGGAGCGTACCATGACCCTCCCTTGTCCCCCCACCTATTTAAGCAACCACGAAGTAAGCAATCGTGTCAATTTGGCGGTAGCGAAGGGTTCCGTTGTCACGGTATGCGTGACCAAGGTACAAAGCGCCGTCTGGAACTTTGCCGTTCCACGAGGCTGGGTCGTGAGGGTTGTTCATACCGGAGCGTCCTTCGTGAACCACACGGACCATTCGGTCAGAGTGGTATCGGTAGAGGTTCTCGCAAGCAATCGGGTTGACTGGGGTGGGTCGTGTTGTTCCGTCCATGTTTAGTGGTAGGTGTACCCCTATATATACATGTCGCTCAAACATCATACCATGAAGCGGTACTCCAGGTTGAGAAAGGAACTCCCTCAGCCATGGTCGTGTAGGTGAAGTGACCGTGTAGGGTATTGGAGTCAATACAGTCGTTGACCCAGTGAGCGAGGTGGTGGCTAATCGTATCGGGGCTATCGTTGACCCAAGCGCGAAGTTCGCCGAGACTTATCCACTTGTATTCGTCGTGCTCAAAGGACAAAGTGACCTCAGGCTTGGTGACATGTGCGTCTACAAAGAGGTGGTATGCCTTGGCCTTCTTGTGGTCGTAGTGGGTGGTCATGTAGGTCGGGGAGCGGTCAAGACCAGTCTCCTCACGGAGTTCTGTGCGGGCCGTCCAGTAAATCGTCTCGCCTTCGTCAACCTTGCCGCCAGCGACTTCCCATAGACCTTGACAGGTGTCTTCAAGGGCAGAGCGTCGGACAACGAGAATCATTGGCTTCTCGCCTCTGTATGTGGTCACTATACCACAGGCTTCTCGGTATTCAGGCTTCCAGGTAGGGTTGTTGTTGACATTGTCCATATTGTTCATCTCTTCAAGTGGCGATTCTTCAGACCTTTCGGTTTGAATCGGAAGGGCGTCGGTTTGAATCTCTCCAGGCGGAAGCAGGGGTAAAAACCCCTAAACCCCTGCCTCCATGGAAGGTGAGGGTGTGCCGAAGCGCCCAATGGAACAGGCAAGTGAGACCTGCCTACGAGAGAATGAAAGGAACTCGTAGGAACAACGCCTCGGCACACACGGGCGGTATGAAACGCCAGTGCCTCATGAATTGGAATCAGTCCCAGTCGTCGTCCCAGTCGTCGTCGTCGCCTTCGGCAGTCCAGCCTTCTTCACCCTCTTTGGGTGCGGCCTTTGCCTTTGGAGCCTCGGAGGAGTCTGCGTCCTCTGAGTCACTTGCCTCGGTTGCGGGTGCGGCTTCGGCTGGTGTTTCAGTGGTGTCAGACTCCTCTTCGGCTTCATCGTCGTCGTCCAAGTCAATGGTCGGTGTCGTGGAGAAGTAGTCAGAGGCGTTGTCCTCAGCGTCGTCGCCGGACTTTGGTGCCTCTACCTTGGGTGGAGCAATGACCACGAGGCCGACAGCGCACTCAATGGTGGCTGAGAGACCGTATTGGTCAGACATGGAGGTGGTCACGAGGGCCAACACTTCGCTGTACTTGCCGAAGCGGTTGGCGGTCGCAGTGTCACAGAGAGCGTTGAGCATGAGGCCTTCGCCGGACTCAATCGCTTCAATGGTCATGGTGGACTCGTCCTTGAGGAGCATTTTCCCGAAGGTGTTGCCCGTCTTGCTGGTTTGCACACCGGCGTAGGACACGGTGGCCTGGACCATGCGGTAGTCGTTGCGGTTGCGTGAAATCTCGTTTTCAAGTTCAGCAATCGGCGTCACATCGTAGGTTTCCTTGAGCACCTCGGCTTGGTCGCCGTGGGTGTACTCTTCCTCGGTGAACATGGTCATTCCTGAGAGTGGTCGGAGGTCAAGAACCTCGTTGTCAAGGTTGCGACACGAGAGGGAAGCGTTGTAGGACAGTCCACCAACGAGGTCGTCGGCGAGAGCGGCGTCTTCGTCCCAGAGGGACATTTTGAAGAGTGCTGGGTCCATGACTGAGTCACCGTCTTCAATGACGACTTGGCCGAACACATTGGCCATAGCACGGCCGGTGCGGGTCATTCGGGAGTCAACGGTCCACACATCAAGGTGGGCCATGTAGGACTTCTGACGAAGCATGGCTGACAGGTCGGTCATGACGCAGTTCGCAACGAACAATTGTGCGTTCTTGGACTTCATACCGCCGAGTTCGGCGACAGTGTCTTTGAGTTCGCTTGCTTTCTTTCGGTACAGTGCAACGACAGGAGACGCATCTTGGAAAATCCCATTTTGAATCCCTTTGTCAATGAACGGTTGTAGGCGGCTCTTCACGGAGGTAGGCAGGTTTTTGGCTGACATATCCTTCCCTTGAATCCCCACCTATATGAAGGTCAAACCTCGTCTTCAAGGTTGTCAAGGTGAGCATCCATCATGGCTTCCCACAGTTCTTCGCTGTCCAAAGTGGTAGACTGCGAGGCTGTCTTAATCGCTTGCTTGACCTCACGGCGCTTGCTGAGAGCGTCAGTAGCACCGGTGGTCTCCTTGAACCAAGCGTCGCCCTTGAAGAGCGAGTCACGGTGTTTGGAGTTCTTGCCGACAATGTCCCATAGAAGGGTGTTGCGGCCAGCGGGCCTCAGGTAGGACGGTAGGAACAGAGCACGCCACACCTTGGAGGCTTCCTTGGTCAAGCACCCAATAGAGCGCAGTAGAGCCGAGTCTTTGGCCTTGAGGGGGTGTCCATGCACCGGAGCGTCAGCGGTGCTCAGAACATCGTTGAAATCGCTCGTTATCGTGGTCAAATTGGCGGCGGCGGTCTCCACGAACAGTGGTGACAATGCGTAGTCGTCCATCAGTCCGAGTCGGGACTTGACCAATTTGTAGGTCTTCTTGCCTCCGCCACGGCCTCCGCCACGGCGAGCGGTCTCAATCAACCCAGCGTCTTCCAGGGTCGGCAGGTGCTTCTCTTTGAGGGCGTTCTTGGTGATAGTGAAGGCGTGGATGCCCAGCCACTGGAGAATGTTGTCCTCGCTCAGTGGTCGCTTGGCCTCGGTCATGGCTGACATTTGCTGGTACACCGTCCATGTGTCGTCGGGAACACCAGATAGGCTGGCCCGAAGCACCAAATCGCACAGCATCAGTCCAATGACATTGTCCTCTACGGACGACAATAGGTACTCCTCGCCGTCAATCCGCTGGACAGGTCGCTGGCTTTGGTGAAGCAGGGTGATAGCGTCAATAATTGACAGCACTTTTCCAATGTCACGCTGGTGTTGAGCGTTGCGGGCAGGGAAGAAATTGACCATCAGTGGTGCGAATATGTTGCGGACCTTGTATCGGTTCAAAGACAGCATGGACGCTTGAAGCATTTTCAGGTCGGGGTGGACCGAGAACTTCTCAGGTCGGGCCTTGGCCAGCAGTGCGTTGCGAACCACTTCGCCGACCTTCTCAACCGTGGTATCGGGGGTCATAATCAATTGACGGGTGATTTGCTCTTGCTCGGAGGGGTTGCGAGTCGTCAGGGTGATGAACGACGGGCGACCTCGGATGATGAAGTCACGAGTCTCAATTTCACCGGACAGTTCGTTCTTAATCGGGGTCTTCCACACCAGTTCGGTGTCGTCACCGGACATAATGGGCTTCATCTTGCGAATGAAGGCGAAGGACTCGTCCTTCTCCAGTACAACGATGCACCGGCCGTCCACATTGACAATGAAGTTCCCGTCCTCGTCCACCTCATCGTAGTCGTACTTGAGGGCCTCCTTGGAAGCACCAGCGAGTACCATAATCATGGACTTGGGGAAGCCGTTGCGAGCGGTCAGAGTCATGTAGGTCTTCCCGCTTGACGACTGACCAATCATCTCCAGGTTGAGTGGGTTGTCGGTCTTGCATGACAGGAACACGAGGAAGGTGAGTAGCAGGTTTGCATCGTCGCCGACGAACGGCGTCTCACGGCTCTCGTGGAGAATCTCGTTGATGCGGTCCAGTAGGAATCGCTCCCCGAGGAACTTCCCAATCGTTGTAGGCTCAATCTCACCGTAGGTGCTATGCTCCCCAGTCAGGGAGTCAACCTCGGCCTCAACCTTGTTCTGTTGAGTAGCCACGACATAGGTTCCCTCTCGTAGAATCACACCGGCCTTGAGCATCGTCGCAGTGAACTCAGCGACCTTGTCAGCGTCTTCCAAGCACGACTTGGAGAGCCGAGCGATTGAGTGCTGAGACAGGACATTGACCTTCCCCTTCGGCTCACCATTGACCTCGGCTGAGAACTCCATGCGTCCCTTGGTGGACGACAGGAAGGTCAAACGCACCGACAATTCGGCGGCGTCAAATAGGAAATCCGAGGATGAATCGGTGCTTTGGTGAACGGCGAAGTCAGGGGTCATGGTTCCAGCCAGCCCCACCCCACCCTCTTAATGATGCCGACCTTCTTGTCCTATCTTTCATACATACATATTGTATTATGTGTGTGTGTATTAGTGTGTAAGTCTGTATGAATGATTAGGGGTAGCCCCCCGTAGGGGGGCTAATGATGCAGACAATTTTGGGTTTTTGGTCTTGAGGTGCCTCAGAACCTATATGCCGAGCGTTTCTTCATGTCGGTTTTTTGGAAAAAGCCGCCATCATTAAATTAGGAAACCTTTATGTAGGTGAAGCATATAGGACAATATGAGACGGACCCCTATAACCAAGCGAACCTCGGTTCCCCCCACCTCTTGATATGTGCTCATGGGCGGGGTCCTCTCACCATCTAAGAGGGGGTCGCACCCGACTGAAACATAGGCACTGCGGCCCTCTCACCCCATCACAGCGACAGGTTGCTCGCAAACCGCAAGGTAGCGATTAGATTTGCCGTTTGACGACCAGCGTTGAGCGTCATGAACGCTCCAGACGGGCTGTATTCCCAGCCTACCGAGAACAGTCGGTGGCGACCAGCGATACCGGCTGAGGTGGCGAACTCC
>Ga0098049_1000235_pt1 | contig 22783 bp, 19 predicted proteins | sample 13BtaG_FD_92582 | JGI IMG/M metagenome (GOLD analysis project Ga0098049, IMG submission 92582) | Marine viral communities from the Subarctic Pacific Ocean - 13B_ETSP_OMZ_AT15268_CsCl metaG | ecosystem: Environmental > Aquatic > Marine > Oceanic | place: Subarctic Pacific Ocean | collected...
CGTTGTGCTTGAAGCTGGTACTGGTTTAAGTATAGCAAGAAATAGCGATAAAATTACTTTTACTAATACCGTTTCAGATACTAATACTCAGCTATCTACTGAAGAGGTTCAAGATATTGCTGGACCTTTAGTTGCTACTGGCGGAACTAAAACTAACATCGCGGTTACATATGATGATGCTAGTGGTAATATGGATTTTGTTGTAGCTTCAGATTTAAATACTACGGGGAACGCTGGTACAGCCACCGCTTTAGCAACAGCTAGAGCAATTAACGGAGTGGACTTTGACGGTACTGCGCCTATAACTGTAACAGCTGCAGGTTCTACCCTATCCGATACAGTGACGGTAGCTAAAGGAGGTACTGGATTAACAACGGTTGGTACAAACGAAATATTAACGGGTAATGGAACGAGCGCTTTAACGTCGGAATCTAACTTAACGTTTGGAGCTAACCGATTGATTATTGGGGCTGACGCTGAGATAACCCCTCAACTACGTTTAAGAAATGACGAAAACACTGTTACTCTTGCTGTAGCAGATGTAGCTGATAATATTGTATCTGGAAGCGCAGATGGTGATTTTATTCTTGATTGCAGCGGAGATCACAATGTTCTTATAACTCAGAACAATGAGATAGCACTAACAGTGGATACAAACGGTGACTCTAACTTTAACCGCAGGTTTACTGTTACAGGCAATACAGATGGGACGTATGAAGGTGATGTAGTATATTTTGGTGGGACTACATCTATGACTGTTGGAAAAATATATCATTATAAATCTGATGGTACATGGGAAGAAGCAGATGCAGATACGGCCTCTACTTCTGATGGATTATTAGCGGTAGCTCTAGGGGCAGCATCGGATACTAATGGGATGCTTTTAAGAGGTATGGTAACTTTAAATCATGATCCTGGAGCTGTAGGAGATGTTCTTTTTCTTTCTACAACATCTGGTCAAGCGACTGCTACAGCACCATCAGGAAACAATGATATAGTAAGAGTAATAGGTTATTGTTTAAACGCTTCTAATGGACAGATTTGGTTTAACCCAGATGGAACATTTGTTGAAGTAACAGCATAATGCCAACGATAAATGTAAATAGGCAAGGATTAGGTACTGGAAGCACTAGTGGAGCTTTTGCAACGGCTAGGTCAAATGCTGCATCATCTGTTTCTGATGGCATTACAGGTGAGGGTGATGTTCAATATTTTAATACTGTAAGAACTAAAAGGTTTAAAAGAGTTTTTTTGCATTTTGATACAAGCGGAATAACAGGAACTTTAAGTGCAGCACACATAGATGTTAACGGGGGTAGCTCATCTGATGCTGATCCTAATGATACTATAATGATAAAAAGCTCTGCTTTTGGAGGAGACGGAGGAACAGCTTTAGCTACTTCAGATCATTTTAGCTCTTTAGACTATAGCACGGCATATTCTAGCGAGTTAACTACGTGGTCAACAGGTAATAATGAGTATGCTCTTACAGCTGCAGCTTTAGCTGATATAAAAAATAACGATCACTTCACATTAGCTATAGTTGATAAAGACAACGATTATGATAATTCAGACACTACAGCAACCGCTGATATTACTATAGACTTTGACGTAACAATAACTTTAGATTACACTTTAGCCGCAACTGGATATGCTCATGATGTAGCTGGTGTAGCTTCAGCTAGTATAGGGAAAATAAATACAGTAGCTACAGCTAATGTTGGTAAAATGAATAGCGTAGATTAATTAGTATATTTGAATCATGTCTTACTTAACAAATAAAACAACTAAAAAAAGAATAGATTCTCTTTTAGAAAAAAATTCTTTTTATCAATCATCTAATATGTGTGTTACAAATAGCAAAACAGCTAGAGAAAATATAAACAGACATTGTAGGGTAAACTTTATTAACCCTATAAAAGATATAGACGAAGTTTTTTATAAAACAATATCCGTAGGATCTTAATATGGCTAAAGTTGTAAAATATAAAAAGGGAGGTAAACTTTCTATAAGCAGTAAAACTGTATCTGTAGATCCTCCACAAGGTTATCATTGGATGGAGGAACAAGGAAGATACTATCTTATGAAAGGTAATTATAAGCCTCATCCTGGAGCTATAAAAAAAGCAAAATTTAAAACAGCAAATCACCCTAAAGCATAATGCCAAGGCCTCTTAAAAAAAATAATATTATGAAGAAGGGTGGTAGCACAAAAGATGCGTGTTATCACAAAGTGAAAGCTAGGTATAAAGTATGGCCTTCTGCTTACGCTTCTGGCGCTTTAGCTAAATGTAGAAAAGTAGGGGCTGCTAATTGGGGTAATAAAAGTAAAAAGTAATGGCTGTTCGCAAAACAAAAAAAGGCCTTGCGTTAAAAAGATGGTTTAAGGAAAAATGGAGAACACCTAGAGGAAAGAAAAAATATAAAGGCAAGGATAGAACTTTTAGACCTACAGTTCGTGTGTCAAAAAAAACACCAGTTACATGGTCTGAGTTGAGTCCTTCAGAAAAAGCTAGAGCAGCTAAAGAAAAACGAACTAAGGGACGAGTATCAAGATATAAGGTCAAGAAAAAGACAAAGAAATAATAAGTATATTTGCATATAAATAACTATTAATTATGGCAACAACAACTGCAACATTAACACTTTCGAGCGCTGACCTAACTGGTGACGCTCTATCGTTGTCTACAACGGCAACACTAACTAAAGCTGGTACAGTAACTGGTTTAAATCAAACTACTGGTGTAGCAAGGAAAACTACATCTTCTAGCTCTCAATACATATTGTTTGACGGAGACGCTTATGGGAATGGATCTCATAAGGTTTATATCAAGAATACAAGCGCTGTGGCTACAGAGTATGTAACTATAGAAATTAATTCTGAGCAAATGGGTAAACTATATGCTGGAGATTGGGCATTCTTCCCTTGGGAAGCTAACGCTGATACTAACGATATCAAACTTCAACCAAGCGTTGCTACAGCATTTACTGTAGAGTACGCTTTATTTTACGAATAATGGCTACACTTAGAGTAACAGTAACATTAAACAGTGCTTCTGTTTTAGCAAGCCCAGTAAACGTATCTGCTGATTTTTCTGCTGCTGCTGATTCTGGTATTCTAAGTAGAGCTAAAGTTGTAAAGACTGCTGTTGATGCAAATGCTTTAGAGGTATATACAGCAAACGACAAGACTGAGTCTGCATACTTGTTTTTAAAAAACTTAGATGCAGAAAAAGAAAACTATATAACGGTATATAATGTTACCGATTCTAATGGTCATGTTTCTAAGATTGGTGGAGGTGAGTTTTGTTTTATTCCCGTTGCAGTGAATAAATCATACAGAGTATTTGGAACTAAAGTAGATCAGATGGTAGAATTCGGTGTATTTGGACTAGACAGTTCAGCTGCAGGACCTTTTAATCAAAACTAAATAAAGACATGGCAACATTAGCAAATAAAAGTGAGGCAAATCAAATGGCATTTGGACAGCATGGTTGCGTCCTAATTGACAGTGACGCTGATATATTTATCCCACCAGATGGTAAAGTAGTTGTTTCTATTCAGTGTTTAGGTGATACTACGTTTGATTTATTAGTAGCTGAAGATTCAAATAGATTTATTAGTACTGAAGCGTCTTCTCATAGCACTACTGGTATAACAGTAACTGGTAGTGGAGGAACTGCTACTGAAGGAGCTGGATTTATTGATACAACTGGAACTCCAGCTTCAACATTAATTGGTAAATCTTTATACTTAAAAAGTACAGGGGCATTCTTAGCTAAAGTTAAAGCTGTAGGTTTGGCTGCTAACGGAGATGTTGATGCTTCAACTCTTGAAATGGATAGAGATGTAACTATAGCTAACAGTGCTGTTCTTGCTGTAACTGATTCAGATGAAGGTTTTGGTGGTGTTACAATAGCAACTGCAAATGTTTTTCCAAAAGGAATAACTATTCACGGCAGATGGACTGTTGTTAGTTTGGCTGGTAGCCAACCTTCAGATGGAGCTATATTATACTTAGGGCCAGGTAATTACCACCCAGAATAAAAATAAAATATAATTAAAATATAATGGAAGACAACAAAGAAACTGTCGGAGGGTTTGAAGTGTTTAGCTCACCCGAAGAACTTTCTGCATCTATGACTGCAGAACCACAACAAACAGAAACAGTAACTGAAGAGGCTCCCCAACAGGAGTCTCAAGTCGTTTCTGATCCTGTACAAGAAACAGCCGCTACTCCAGAAGTCCAGACGGAAGGTGAACAGCAGCCACAATCTGATGAAACGCAAGTTCCTCAGGTTAACCAAGAAGATTTTACTCAGCAGAATAATGCTGATGTACAATATAGTGATGATCAAATAGAGACTGCTGTTATGTCTTATTTAAGCGAGAAGCTTGATAGAGAAGTAACATCTTTAGATGATGTAATTGCACCCCAAACCCCCATTGATGAAAGGGTAGAAGCTATAGCTAAATTTGTTTCGGAGACAGGAAGAGCTCCGCAAGATTGGTTTACTTATCAGTCATTAAGCACATCTGAGATGGATGATGCGACTTTGGTAAAAGTAGACATGGCGCTACAGTATCCTAACCTATCTGCTGATGAGGTAAACACTCTTATTCTGAATAAGTACAAGTTAGATCCAGACAAGTACTCAGAAGATGAAGTTAAAGTTGGAGGCCTTCAGATGAAGGTTGATGCAGCAAATGCTAAAAATCAGATTGAAGAGCAACGCATGAGATATGCAGCTCCTGAAACTAAGCAAGAAGCGGCGACAGAACAAGAAAGCTTTATTAACGATGAGTGGCTCTCAGAAATGAGACAAGAGGCTAATGATTTAACTGGATTAGAATTTGATCTAGGTAATGATAAGACTTTTACTTTCGGACTGGATGACCGATACAAACAAGACCTTATGAATAAGAATGCTCGTCTCGATGAGTATTTTGACGCATATGTTCAAAACGATGGAAGTTGGGATTTCGACACATTAAACTCACACCGTGCTATCATTGATAATATCGATGCTATTGTATCGTCTACTTACAGGCAAGGCCTTAGTGACGGACAGAAGGGAGTAGTGCAAAATGCGTCTAATGTATCAGCTCAAGTTCCTCAACAAAGTTCGCAAAATAATGCTAATCCTTTACAGGATCAATTAAAAAGCATTATAGGTTCGAATTCAAATAAAATGACTTTTAAAATATAAACATTAAGAAAAAATGGCTACAACTACTGGGGCAGCAATCGATCAGGCATCACCTGATTTACGATTAACGCCCGAAACATATACAACTATTGACACGCTTTTAAAAGCTAACAAAGATTTTGTTATGCCTGAGCTTGTTCAATCATACGGTGATCAAGGTATCACTGGATTTTTACGACTAACTGGTGCTGTTAACAGCGGAGGAACTTCTGACCAAGTAGATTGGTGGGAGGCAGGACGCCGTCACAGAACGATTAAAGGAACTGTTTCAAACTCTACTGCAGGTGGAGCTTCTACAAGACCTGGTTCTGCTGACCTTGCGATAGACGACACTCTTTCTGGTGACACAACAGATAGTTCTGCTGGATTAGTTCAAGCAAATGACGTTCTTATGAATGCAGCTACTGGTCTTCGTTACATAGTGAACGATGCTGGTACAGCTGGAGCTGACGCTACTATTAAAATGGAGCGTCTTGATGGTGCACAAACAACTCCTGATGAGGATGGTGCTGGAGCAACTTTCATTCATCTTGGAAACATTTATGCTCAAGGTACAGATCAACCAACTGCGTATACAGATGCTGATATTAAGAAGTATAGCAATCCATTCCAAATTGTTAAAGATCGCTATCAAGTAGCTGGATCTCAAGCAACTAATGTTGGATGGGTTAATCTTGGTGGAGGTGACTACCGCTGGTTCATGTACGGTGAGCAAGAGGCTCGCAAGCGTTTTGAGGATCGTCGTGAAATGATGTTGCTCTTTGGTGAGAAGAACGCAGCTACAACAAGTGACGATGCTGATAACGATATAGGTAAAACACTTGCTGGTTCTGAAGGTTACTTCTCAGCTATCGAAGATAGAGGTATTAACGTTTCTAACGCTAATGCTAACCCTATGGATAGTTTTTCTGAGTTTGATGATCTTATCATTCAACTTGACAAGCAAGGCGCTCCTGCTGAATACGCTATGTATTTAAACCGTAAGCAAGACTTAGCTATCGATGATATGCTTGCTTCAGGTATTTCTACTGGTGTTACTGCTGGTCTAGCTGGACAGTTCGGTGCGTTTAACAACGATGCTGAAATGGCTGTTAAGCTTGGATTTAAGTCGTTCACTCGTGGTGGATATACTTTCCACAAGCATGACTGGAAGCTTCTTAACGATCCTACTCTTCTAGGTGCGTCTAACTACATTCAAGGAGCTATGGTGCCTCTTGCTAATGTTGCTGATGCTCGTTCTGGAATGAAGGCTCCTTCATTATCTCTTTACTACAAAGAGGCTAACGGTTACAGCCGTGAGATGGAGCACTGGGTAACTGGAGGCGGAGTAATGGGACACACTAACGGAGATGCTGGAAATGACTCTATGACTTTCCACTACCGTTCAGAGACTGCTCTTTGCGTTCGTGCTGCTAACCAACACGTTCTTATTAAAGGGTAATAATATTAACAAATAAAAAAAATTAGAAAATATGGAAAAATTCCTATACTTCTCAAATGCAGGTGGCGAAGATGCTAGTACAGACATCTTGTGTATGCCCGTATCAAAGTTTAGAGGTTTCAAAATCCCAACGGGCGTGACTGATGCAGTTTCGTTGCACATGAAGTTTGACAGACTTTCAGAAGCACTTACTGGAGGCGCTACCGATAATGAAGATTTTGACGCTGTTGACTTGGTGATTGCTTCTGGAACAGCAAAAACTGTATGTAAAGCTATCGTAGAGGCAATTAACTTTGGAAAAGAGCCGTTTATTGTTGTTGCGGATGACACAAATAGTGTATACCTCGACGCCAACATTACAGACGTTGCTGGTATTACGATTGTAGAGTAATACTTTTTAATCTATAACAAGAAAGGCCCTTCGGGGCCTTTTTTATTTGTCGTATATTTGTGTAATAATTTAATATACTTTATGAAGTTTTTTTTATTTAATATATCTGAAGTAACCTTAGGAAGCGAAAGAGCTTCTGATTCTGGTATAGGCATAAGTGCTTTTACTGTTCCAGCAAATAAACTTTGCAATATAACATCTTCAAAAGGTTTTATTAATATGACCTTTGATAATGCTGGTATATATGAAGAATCCTTTATGAATGAGGGGGAGGCAAGAGAAAAGGTAAATGTATCTATAGCATCAAAAGATGGTCAAGAGTTAGATTTAATAACAGAAATTTTAAATTTTATAACGTCTACAACTGGTAATCCCGTGTTAAAGTTTGACGCTATATCTAAAACGTCAAGTGTTAGATCTTCAAACATAAACTCATCATCAGATATTTTAGCAAAAATTTCTACAATACCTATTGATATGGGGACGGGTAGAATTGCTATTGGAAATAAAGAACAGCAATATCAAAATACTATAGCTGGTATAAACTTTAAAGGTAATTTACCATCATTAGATTTTAATCATGAAGGATTAGCTGGATTTGCTGATGGAGCAGAGATTACATCTTGGAAAAATGCAGGTACTTTAGGATCTACTCATAGTATAGTTGCTAATGTATCATCTCCATCTTGTGAAACTGATGCTGCTACAAGCGGTATAAATCAAAAGTCAGCTCTTCTTAGCACTGGGGAACATTTTCTAATACCAAATAGTTTTACTGTTACAGAAGACTACACTTTGTACTGCGTATTAGGTGTTTCAGTTAGACCAATGATTCTATATGGTGACTCAACAGGAGAAACAGCAGGGTTTGGAGGTGGGCAAGTAAGTGGAGCTATAACTAGTTCAAATCTTGGGAGTGTTAAACCTCATTCTTTTACTGTCAGGCATAGTGGAATGACAGGGGCTGCAGCTACTGTGCAAACAAATAATACAGATAATGGAACTTCTAATTATAGATGGCCAGATTATTATGAAAGTGAATCGGATGTTTCAGAAATGGATGTTGATGTTTTTATTATTAGGCGAGATAAAGAAAATAATATGTACCTACACAATAGAGATGGTAGTATTATAGGATTTATACCAGAAAAATCTTTAAAAACAGATTACACCTTATTGACAACATCTACAGGAAGGACAGATGGCGACCTGTTAATACAAGAGTTAGGAACAAGTGGTGGTGTAGATCTAGCTTCTAACCTTTATTTTAGAGGATATATATCAAGATTCGGAGTTATTCCCCATGATATAGGAGCTTCAAAAAGCTCTACTCTAGCCCAAGACTTATTTGAATTTTATAACCCTTAATTTATTTTAATAATGCAAACAAAAGAAAAAAGGTCTACTGGACGACCTAAAATCCAGAAAGAAACAATAGTAGAATCTATTACACTAGAAGCCCCTATAAAGGCCTCTACTAAAAAGAAAAGGACTATTAAGCGTAAAGAAGAAGTTGGTCGCGCTGCAGAATATGAAATCACCAAAGGAGGTGGTGTTGTATTTATGCTACCTCAAAAAGGTGTTACTATTTACGATAAAGAAAACGATACAGTAAGAGAAATTAGATACTGCCCTAATGAGCCCTCTATTTATGTAGATGAACAATCTGAAAATGCTATTAAGCAATCTGTAATATTTGAACTTGGTAGAATTTTTGTACCTAAAGAAAAACCAAATTTAAATAAGTTTTTAGAGTTACATCCAGCTAACGAAATAAATGGAGGTAACATTTTTAAATTAGTAAATAAGAAGAAAGATGCAGAGCAAGAATTAGAGAGAGAATTTTTAGTTTCTGATGCAATATCTATTGTTCGAGACAGGGATATTAATGATCTTCTTCCTATTGCAATGTATTATGGAATTAACATTAATGCTGCTACTACTGAGATTAGATACAATTTATTAAGAATTGCTAAGTCTAAACCAAAAGATTTTTTACAATCTTTAGATTCTCCAGAAGTAACATGCAGATCTTCTATTAAGCAAGCTTCTGATTATCAAATACTTGCAACAAGAGAGAATGGAGTCTATTGGTTTGACTCTAATGCTTTAATTGTATCAGTGCCAGTAGGTCAAGATTCTATTGACACAATGGTTAGATTTTGTCTTACAGAAAAAGGAGCTTCAACTCTTTCTCTTATAGAGGAAAAGTTAGATAAGCTGTCTTAATATTGTATATTACTTATAGAAGAGCCGCCTAAAATGGCGGCTTTTTTATTTCGTATATTTGGGGTATGGTAAACGTAATTGATGTATATAATGCTGTAAGAGATCTTTGTAATAAAGATCAAAGAGGTTTTGTTACCCCAGAAGTATTTAGCACGTTTGCTGGTATAGCGCAGCAAAATGTATTTAACGAGATGTTTCAAGAACTTCTTTCAGCTAATAAAGCGAGAAAAGCAGGTATTGATCCAGCTCGTGATAAGTCTATGTATAAAATGATAGAGGAGGATTTAGCCTACTTTATTACTACCAGAGAACTTACTGATTCAACACCAGAACCTGATGATTACGATTCAGATACAAGCGGTGAATATGTAGATCCAGCAGACGAAGGTGCAAGTACATTTAATAAGCCTTTAGATTTAGCTAGAATTATAAGTATTAGATCTACAGAAGGTAGTACTAATTTAGATTTAGTATATAATTCAGAGACTGCTGAAAGGATCTTAACAAGCAATTTATCTGCTCCTACTCTTGCATTCCCTGTAGCTGTTATATCTAACGTAATAGAAGTGTTTCCATTTGAACTTAACGCTGTAAGGCTTAAGTATTACAGGCAGCCAAAATCTATTAACGCATATGATTATTCTGTTGATGTAAGTTCTACGCCAGTATATATAGAAATGCAAATGGGGGCTAACATTATGATGCCAGATATGCTTAACTCTAGGCACTTTGAGTTGCCAGATCACTATAAAAATGAATTAATTGTTGAAATAGCTAAAATGATTGGTATAAGACTAAGAGATAGTTATCTATCTACTTTTGCTATTTCAGAAGAAAAAGCTGAATAATGACGTATGTAGATGTATCAAGTAGAGGGATGAACTACATCACTCTACGCCAAATAATAAACGATTATATCGTTACAATGGATGGTGACGATTACGCAAGTAATGCGTCTGATGCAGCTATTAGAAATATAGCTTTAAGAGGAATTCGTGAATTCGGATTTGATGTTACATCTAGAATAAAATCTATTAAAAGAAGTGTACAATCAAACAACACAATAACTCTTCCTGATGACTACATTGATATAGTAAAGCTTGGTATTGTAGACTCAGATGGTACTATCAGAGTTTTTAATCAGAATAAAAACATTAACTACTCTCAACGTATTGATCAAGACACTTCAGGTGATTTAGTTAATGACCCTCAAACAACTATAGGGGATACTATTTTAACAAGCGATAGCGATCAAGGACCATTAAATTTAGAAAACAACTCTATCCTTAATAGGGATGATGATAAAGGAGCAACTCAATCGTCTACTGCCGATAGTGGAGATTTAGATTATTATATATTTGAGAATTACCTTTTTCAAGGTGGTCTTGGTAGGTTGTATGGAGCTGGAGGAGCGTATGCTCCAGGAGAGTACAGGATAAACTTAGATCAAAATAGAATTGAATTAGATACTGGTTCTAGTACTACAGAAGTGGTTTTAGAATATGTTTCTGATGAGGCTAGGTCTACAAATCCTGTAATACATGTTTATGCAGAAGAAGCTTTAAGGTGTTACTTATATTATAAACTTTGTGAAAGAAAGTCAACTATTCCAGCTAATGAAAAAGCTAGAGCAAGAGCTGAATATTATAACGAAAGACGTAAAGCTAAAGCAAGACTTTCAAACTTTAGTAAAGAAGAAATATTTAAGACTATTCGTAAAAACTTTAAGCAATCACCTAAGTATTAATGATAGATAAGGTAACGCCTCAGGGTATAAATTTTGATGTAGATTCAAGGGTAAGACCTTCGAATCAAATGATCGATGCGTTAAATATTGCATATGAACAAAGTTATAAAGATGGTGAAGTAAATCCTCAATTAAATGATTTTTCTGGAGATTTCTCTACTTTAAAACCTATGCCTTCTAATAGAAGCATAGAAGATATTTTTCAATTAGACTTAAATACTTATGTTAATAATGCAACAGAAATTAGAATTATAGGTTCTGTTTCTGATGATATATTTAATGTTATTTTCTTTTTTGCATGGTCAAATGATGTTAACCAAATGGGAGTTTGGGCTTGGGATCAAGAAGGTATACTTCCAGGGAATAACATACCAGGATCTTACATAAAAGTATATTGTTCGGAAAAATTTAATTTTCCAAGTGATGGGTTTGTAAAAGGCGATGTAGTTCATATAGGTCAAAGAAAAGAAATTGTTTCTTCTGAAAGGAATGCTACTCTTCAAGAAAGAACCGATGATGCATCTTCATCTACTGACGAGCCTCCTGGTTATATTGATCCTAACGATAGAGTTGATAGGGTTAGAAATCTGCTTTTATATTTTACCGACAATAGAAACGAGCCTAAAAAACTAGATGTTTTTAAAGTCATGAGTATGTCTTTGCAACTTCTTGAGCAAGAGTACAATAATGATGATTTGTTGGATTTAATATGCGCTTGCCCAAGGACTCCACAAGAACCTATTTCTTTTGTTTTTGATAACGATCCAGAAAAGTTAATTTCAAACTTTACAAATTTACCAGGTATGCAGTTTGCATATCAATATATTTATGATGACAATGTAGAAAGCGCTATTTCTGCATATTCTAAACTAGCTATACCTCCAGCTTATATACAGATGGGTGCAGCTACGGGTAGTCCTTTTTTAGAAAACAGATGTAGATTAATAATCGATAGAGGAACAAGAGAGGTTAAACAAATTCGTCTTTTAGTTAGATATGGCAATGTTGGAACTTTTAGATTAATTGATGTTATTGAAGATGTATCAGTAAATAGCCCTTTTTATCCTTATGGGATTCCTATTAATTATAATTTTTATAATGACAGGGTTTTAGTTCCTGTTTCTCAGGAAAAACAAAATGCTCAATACAGCAATCTTCCTAGAGTAGCCCAAGCTCAATCTATAGTTTCTGATAGACTTATGTATGGTAATTATTTAGAAAATTATCCAGAAGTAAAAACGAGTGCTAATTTAAACGCTATATATAACGATACTACAGAACAAGGATATAATATTGACTTAAAAATAAAACCTTTTATAAATGCTCCAAAAAATTGGGAGAATTTTGGTATTACTTCTGGTGTAGGAAATTCTAGAATTGCTGGATATCATATTAGTTTAGATGGCATTCCGAATGGTGCATTAGGTGCTGGAACATTTGTTAATGTTTCTTGGTCGAGCGCTCCTGATGATAATTTTCATATATATAATCATCATCAATCTTTTCACGGAACCAGTGAACAATTTTTTTCTAATTCTGAATCTAGTGAGCCATTTACTTATTCTCCAGCTACTGATTTTGAAAACATGGATGCTGTTGATTCGAATGGTATGACCATTTTAGATCAATCAGATTTTGTTAAAAGAGGTCGATCTACATTTGGTAAAAACAAAGGCGTTCATTTTTTAGATGATGCAGGTGGGAATTCTAATTACAATAAATGGAAATATCAAGAACCGCCTTCTTATTTCCTTGATCTTTTTTCTAATGGTTTTACGCAAAAAGAAGTAGATTGTGTTTATGGAACATCAGCTGCTAATCCATTAATTTTAAAGTCTGATGTTTTAAATTTTAATTTAAGTTTTTCAACAAATTGGGAAATTACATCAAATGCACAAGCTTATATTAAAGATGTAATATATCACTTTTTAACTGGTGATGTTGATATGCCTACTGAAAACGGTGTTCCTTTAGCAAGTCTTACTGAAACCCTTCAAAATCAAAGTTCATATAATATAGATTGTGAGTTAGACGGAGACATTAGTGATATTGAAGTAATATCAGCAAATAATGATCAAAGAAAAAATCTAATATGTGCTATTAAGGGTCTAGCTGAAGATAATGATAATTTTAATGATGAATCTGTAGAAAACCAACCTCCTATCGGTTATTTTATAGTTAATAAAGCTCGTGTTACTTTTGGATTAAAAGCCTTTCCTAACATGGAAGGGGTCGGAGGGAGTGACACCCTGGGTGTATATTTAGGTTTAAATTTAGAATCTTTAACAGATATAGATGTAAGAACTTGTATACCTTATATTCCTTGGGACCATGGCGGATATCAAATTGGATTCCCAAATCCACAAACTCCTTATCAACAGGAAAATAGTGGGTCAAACACCAACTCCTGGGGTAATTTGTTTTTTGATTTTCACAGTCAACAAAATAACAATACTAATGTTACGGGGTGGATGCCACCTCAAATAATGAATTGTACCCCAACAAAGTGGATTACTTATGATAGAAATTATTTAAATACTGCAGATCCAACTGATATTATGGGACATGCTTATTATGAAGCTTTGGGGGGAGCAGGTGGATCGATAAATGAACTTACTATCAATAGTTCTGCTGGTCATAAAAATTTATTATTTCTTCGTCCAGAATACATGATTGATTTTTTAAGTGATTTTCAAACTACTGGTTACAGTATTTCTATTAACACAGATGATATGGGTGCCGCATTGTTTCCTTGTATGGAAAGTTCACTTAATAGATATAATTGTATAGGTATATTAACTGGTCCTACAGGAACTGTTTCTGAGCCTTTTGAATTAATGCATACTGGAAATAAAGTTTCTAATCATTACGATAATTATAATGAAAGATTCTCTATAGTTGATGGTGAAGGAAATTTAGGTCATTCTATGGCTGGCGGAGCAGAAGATTTAACTGTATCTGCAGAAGCTTCAGCTAACACAGGCTACACTGTTTCAACTTTAGGTAGCGTCTTACCTATACAGATATTTACAGGGCATATAGTCCCACAAGTAATTGTTAGTTTGTCATCTGCATCTACATCTACAGCAATGAGTTCTTTAGGCGCTAGAGCTGCAGTTTTAAAACATCTTAGAGTATCTCATCCTGCAGGAAATCCATCTCAAAACTATCCAAATTTTCAATGGTTAACTTTTGAAGATTATCTTTTTGATGGTGAAGGGCAAGCAATTTCAAATAACCTTCCTTTAAATTATCTTATGGATGGGTCTATTGGATATCAATCTAACTCTGCTACGAATTACATAGAAGATGTAGAGAGCAACTGGGTGGAAGTTCCAAATTCTAATAGTGTTGTTTCTTTAGCTGGCGGAATATATTATAATAGATCTTTTAAAACACGAGCGAATCATGAATTTGGTATCGTATATTATGATCAAAGAGGCCGTTCTGGTCACGTTAATTATTTAGGTAATGTATACGTTAAAGGCTATTCAAATTTAGAAAGAGGGGGTAGTGCGGCTAATAAAGGAAGGGTTGATATTCAATTAAGTCTTAACCATTATCCTCCTAGATGGTCTACTCATTATCAAATAGTTTATGGGGGTAATAGTACAATAGGTGATTTTGTTCAATACACTACTGGTTTAGCTTTTACAGAAAATACTGATGAAGGTCAATTTGATGATACAGTTGATACTGATAATGCTATTATATATGTTTCTTTAGGTTATCTACAGGGAGATAATAGTATATCATATAGTCATGCTTTTGGCGCTATGAGTAAAGATGGATCAAAAGATTTGTATACATATTCTGAAGGAGATAAACTAAGGATTATTAGATATACACAAAACGATGGTAGTACTATTGTTTACCCACCCTCCGACAAACATGAGTTTGAAATTGTAGGTGTTAAAACTATGACAAGCAATTCAGATGAAAACATAATACATTCTTCAGGAAACGCTGTTGTACCTAAACAAAAAACAGGTCAATTCCTTATGTTAAAAACTAATCCTGAAGCTTCTGGATTTACATATGCTGACGTTGTTGAAGACATGCCTATGGATGACGACAATTATATAGCGCAACATAATTTTTGGAATAACAACTGTATTGTAGAAATATACAAACCTAAAAAAATACAAGAATATGATGAAAGATTGTATTATGAAATAGGAGAAAAGTACGACATTGTTATAGATCAAAGTGGGGTAAAAGCACATGGAACGCCAAACATAATCCTTAAAGACGGAGATGTATATTGGAGAAATATCCCTCTTAACGAACCAGCTGCTGGATACCCATCTGGTCAATTTTTTCAAAGCATTTTACAAGGTACAGCAGAGAATGATGGTAATGAAAGTAAGTTAAGATTTAAAAATTACTTTTTAGAAAGCGATACGTTTACAGACACTATTTCTGGAGCAAACGGAAAAGATTGGGGGAAAGTAAAAATTATAGTTGATAAAGCTCAAACAAATTACAAAAGGTCTTCTATTTGTTTTTCAGATAAAAACAATTATTCTGCTAGAAGAAATAGTTTTACTATGTTCAATGCGTCTAAATTTAACATTAAAGACCTTCCTAATGAGTACGGATCTATTAATTATTTATTAAATGATTACGACAATGTATTTGTAATACAAGAAGACAAAGCAAGCTCTATACCTGTTAATAGAAATATTATATCTACAGCTGGAGGTGAAGAGTCCTTAGTAGCTTCACAGAAGGTTCTTGGGAGTCAAAAATTTTATCAAGAAAAGTATGGTTCAGATGGGAATCCAGAAAGCGTAACTAGGGCTGAAGAAAATATTTATTGGGCTAGTAAAAGCAGGAGAGAGGTTTATAAATGGACAAGATCAAAAGGAATAAAGGTTATATCAAATGTTGGTATGAAATCTTATTTTAATAATATTTTTAAAAGGGCTTTAGAGGATCAACAGATGGGTGAAGGAAGGGTTAGAGTAGTTGGTGGTTATGATGCTCTTCGTGATGAGTTTATTATTTCTGTTCATAATATGTATGATTTTACAAATAATGAAAACTTTTATGATTTTGATTATGACGGAGAATACATTGAATATACTGATCCTGATGACGATATAGATCCAGATTTTGATCCAAATTTTGAAGATCCTATAGCTCCTGATGATGGGGATCCTAGTGATCCTGATGATGACGATCATAGTGATCCTGATGTAGAAGTTGAATGTCCAGAGTTAACTTTTACAACATCATATACTCCTTTTGGGATTATTCCAGCTTCAAATACTACTCAATACATTGATGAAAACAATTTGGAAGAAGGAGATTTTTTTACATTTAATGTGATGATCGAAAATAATAGCAATGCTTTAGCATCACTTCAATCTTCTGATATTTATCCTTTACCCCCTCATGTATTGAGTGTTACTGGCCTTTGGCAGAGTGGAGTGGTTTTACCCCCTGGAGCATCAACATTGGTTCAATTTGCTTGTATTATTCCTGCAAACTATGAAGGAGATTATGAGTCTATTTTTAAATTTAATTATGTAGGCGTTAATAGACCTGGCAGTTCTAGAAAATGTTCTAAAGAAGAATATGATGTTTATTTAAATTTTACTGTAGTAACGCCAGACGATCCAGTAGATCCAGACGATCCAGTAGATCCAGACGATCCAATAGAGCCAGACGATCCAACAGGTCCAGATATTTCACAGGAGGAATGGGCGGATTTTAATCAAGATGGCACAGTTTCGACAGCAGATCTTTTGATTTTTTTAAGTGCGTTTGGGAGTGAAGGAGTGAACTTAGCTCAAGACTGGGATGGTGATGGTCAAGTTGGCACTTCAGATCTTTTAGCTTTTTTAGCAAACTTTCAGGTTGTTTTGGAAGATGATGAAGTAATAGATGATGTAGTAAATGATATAATAACAGATTTATCAACTATAGATTATAATGGTGATGGAGTTATACAAGTACAAGATCTTTTGTTACTATTACAAAATTTTGGCACATTTCAAGACTCTAATTTTGACATTAATAATGATGGTGCAGTTAATATACAAGATATATTACAGTTTTTAAATTATTGGGGGCAAACTTATGATGTTAATAGTAATGGTAATGGTGGTGGCTATACAAGGCTTAGTAGATATGATGTAAGAAATAAAAAAAGATGAGGCAAACTATATCATTTAATAATTCAGCAAACTACTGGAAAACTAGGTACTCATACACCCCATCGTGTATGATGAATTTAAATAAGTTATTTTTTACTTCTCCTAAAGAAAAAAACTCTAATGATGGGAATCTCATGATATGGAGACACAATGACTCTAGTTCTGGATTTAATACTTTTTTTGAAAGCGGAGGACATTCTTTACCCTCTGCTGTAGGTCTTAGTTTCAATGGCTATACTAAAACTAAAATCTCTTCTGGGAACAATACTTCTAGTAATAAAATATTTAAATCGTTTTCTATACAAGGAAGCAATCAGAATTTAAATTTAGGTAATAGCTTATTTGCAGTAAACAACAATTCTACAATAGAAACACTTGTTGATAATCATAGAATTACTCCGCTTACTAGAAAAGGTAATGCTATTTATGGAGAAATAGGTAAAGAACGAGCTTTAACAGGGACAAATATTAAGGCTATAGGTAGAATACGTAATGTATATAGATGGCAAAGTTTTACGGAAGATACTGGGTTAAATCTGTGGAGAAATATAACTCCTGGTGGTGAAACAATTACATATACTAATATTCCTGGGTTACATGTAGACGCTGATGGGAATGATGTTGCTTCACCTATAGGGTTGAGGCTATATGCTTTTGAAATAGAATCTTTTATGTCTAATCACCCCATACCTGCTACCGTTTCTGGTGGAGATCCTCATGAATTTGTAAAGTTTTTTAGCGGTAGGGTTAATGATGACGGGAATGGTATGCAAGCAGCACCTTATGTAACAACAGGTACTTATACACCTGAGACTGCTGCTTATTTACAAAATTTTGAAGAAGAGTTTAATTTTGGCAATAGTCAAGATTATGGAAGGTTTTTATCATATGGAGATCCATACACTAATGAAAACAACTCTTTTAAAAAGGGCAACTATCTTATGATTGAAGTAAAACAACTAGAAGATGCTGATAGTCAGCATTTAAGGTTTGACAGAACTCCTGGAGCTAATGGGGGGTCAAATGGTTTAGCATCTCAATATCAATTTAACGCAGATGATGATTTTGTATTTCAACAAAGAGAAGTGTTATTTGCTATGACTCCTGGAGAAATAAACGGTGCAGACCCTCACGGATCTTTTGCAGATGCATTTGTTGTATTTAACAACACAGATTTTGAAGTAACATCATTTAACGTAGAATATGAACTCACAGAATACGATCATGGGGGCAAATCAAGTACGGTTGCTCGTAAGAAATAATTTCGTATTTTTGTAAAACAACCAATATAACATGGCATTAGGAACATTAGCAGTATTAGGTCAACTTGCAGGAGCAGGACTTAACTATTTTCAAGGCAGACGACAAAGAAACGAAGGAGAAGAATTAGCTCAAGAAGGTAGAGAAAATTTATTAGCTACCGCTGGTCCTACAGACGAGCTACTTGCTAGCGTGGATGAACAAAAAAGATTAGCGCAAAGAGCTGGGGATTTAGGACAACAAAGGTTAGACCAGTCTGTAACAGGTCTTTTAGACGCTTTAGCTTCTGGAGATCCTAGTGCCGTTTATGGTATGCAAGGATTTGGATCTAATATGGCTAGGACCTCTCAAGATATGGGTTTAAAAACAGCTATGGCTCTTTCTCAAGCTAATCAGCCAGCTGTTGATGCAGCAGAAGCTGCAATGGATGTTAGTAGAGGCCTTTCCCAGTACGACATGGAACAAGGCACCGCAGCTTTTAACCAAGGACAATTAACAATGAATGAAGGGCTTGGAACAGCTTTTAATCTTCCTCTGGACATGGCGTCTCTTCAGACAGCGAATCCAGATGCATATGCTAATTTATTTGCTAAGGAAGGTATTAAAACTAAACTATCTCAGCCTAACCATAATATGGACGTTATAAAAAAGTTAATTTATGGTGGAACTGCAAACATGGCTTCTGGTGGGGTAGCTTATACTGGTGGTGGTATTAAGGGGAAATTATTTAAAGATCTTATAGGTGATGATGACGAAAATGGTAAAGGTCAGGAAGAGGATAGACTTGGTCTAACACCGATAGAAAGATTAAAGTTTAATAGAGAAGCTAGAAGGGATCTTAGAAAAGATAAGAGGTATGCTAAAAGAAAAGGTTATGATGTAACTGGCTATACTGAAGATGAGTTTATGAGTGGAGGTAGCACTCTATCTCAACTTCTTCGTCCTGGTCAAAGTTTTAAAAGTGGAGGTAAAGAAGATCATGATGTACAAGAGTATGATATATCAGATGCTAAAACAGGAGAGGTAGTTGCTAAAACTACTGGACAAGAAGATCATATGGTAAATGAAGATGGTACTATTACCGTAATGAATAGCGATCAGAACGAATCTATTCATGATGCTTTTAAAGATGTAGACGTAGAGATGGTTCTAAAAGCTTTAGAAAAAAACCCTCAAAAAGGTAATGTTCGACAGTTATTGACAGCTCTTAATAAAGTCTTTAGTCAAAAACAATTTCAATCATAATGTCTGAAGTAACTGGACCAATATATACTGGGGCTGGAATACCCCTTAAAGGCTTCGACCAACTTATAGAAGTTGCAGCTAATGCATCAACACTTCAGCAAAGAAGGGGTCAACAATTAGAAAAAGCACGTTTAGGTCAACAAAACAGAATTCAAAAAATGATGGATGATGTTTATGAAGAGACTGGTGCAGATCTAGCTCCTGGATTAAGGCCTTTTTGGGTAGAGCATGTAACTATGGTTGATGAGCAAATACAAAACATGCAACTTGTAAATGGGACACCTATAACAAGTATTGCTCAGGGTAACGAATTATTACGTCAGGCAAATGCATTTTATGACGAGCTTTATGGATATAATCATGTAGAAGGTAAATATGTTGCGGATGATGAGGTAGAGTTAATAGAAGGATTAATTAGAGATCCTAAAAAACAAAAAAGTTTTTTACAAAACGTACCTGTAGATCAAACATATAATTTTACTAATGCTGAAACCGCTAATAGTCAATTAGCTGATATGACTAATTATGCTAATTATGGATTTTTAGGAGTTACTGCAGATCAAATAACAGATGGTAGTTACATGGCTGGTGGTTATCAAAACCATGGTGAAATAGATTACTCTGGTCCTACACCTACATTAGTTTTAAAAACCCCGTTAGGTATAACAGATACGAATTCTTCAAGCGGATTTGCACAAACAGGTGCAAGATTAGGTGGTCTTTCTATCTATGGTGCAAACCATGAACAATTGTTTAATGTTCAAAGATTTGCTGTAAATAGACAAGCTGATGATTTATTTAATTTAGGTCAAGAATTTTTACAACCATTAGTTAAAGAAGATAGAATAGGGTTAGGATGGGACAGAACAAAAGCACAACAATTAGTAACAGGTCTTGTAAACAACACTCAGGAGGCTGGTGAAAGAATTAGATATTCTATATTAAGTCAAAATAAAATAGAAAATCCAAATTTTTTAAGCGAGCAAGAACGTAGAGCGTTTTTATATAACAATCCTTTATTAGCCTTTGAAACCGATGATGCAGGGAAAACAACAGCCACAGCGACAGAGATAGAAGAGCTTAAATCAAAGTTTAATACGCTTAAAGGTAATAATGATTATATATCACAACTTGTAAACGGTAGTAACTTTGATAGAAATGTTAGACAAGATGCTACTGCAGAAGAAAGAAACGTTGCTTTAGACAACACTCTTTCATCTATGACTACAATTAATCCAAATGATATATTTTCTATTGATGATGTTTCTAGTCTAATTAATAATGGTAGTTTATTCTTAAATCCTGGAGAAGCTGATGCTTTTAATGGTGCCTACGCAAGGCTTCTTATTCAAAACGCAGCTACCTTAGGGGGTGACGTTCAACCAGGCATGGGACTAGGTGATATATTAATGGTAGGAGGTCCATCATATGCAATGGTTGGGACTCAGCCAGATTCAGATGCTGGTGTAACAAGAAGTTTTATTGAGCAGTTTGAAGGAGATTCTAGTAATTTACCGCAAACTGTCGGTAATTTTCCAGTTAATATGAAAGGAAGCAGTCAATATGCATTTTCACCTCAAACAGGAGTGGAAGGTTATATAGATAATGTGTTTTTTACAAGAGGATCTGACGGTAGTATGAGAATTGGTGTTGCTTTAAATAAAAGTGGAGTTACAGGATATGGTGTAAGTAGCTCTGGAAAACCAATTACACCTCTTGAAGGAAACGTGCAATTTCAAATTGGTGATCCGTTTTTTAGTGTAGGTTTAGATGCTGATGGAGCAAACTTTTTAAATGATTTAGGTACAATTGATTCAAATAGTCAATTAATAAATCAACAATATAATACTGGAACACCAGAATTAGTGTTCTATTTTGATCCCACAAACTCAGCAGATATGAATAAACTTTCTACGCTTGGCTCTAAGCTTGATGAGTTTTATGAAAGGAAAGGCGAAAGCTTCCCCAATGCAGTTAATGACAATCTTGGCTATACATTAAATGCTATGTTTGCTAAAATTCAATAATAGATATGGAAGAAGAAGAAATCTTACAATACATTTCAGATCAACGTGGTGGAGGTATGGATGATGCTAAAATAGGCATGCAACTACAGATGAAAGGTGTGTCTAATTATTTAGACTACTTAAAAAAAAAAGACGATACTTCGGGATCGCCCTCTGTTTCGGGAGAGGAAAATACGGAATCAACGCAGAATACAGTTCTTCAGGGAGGACAAGAAGCTGGTTCTTCGGATGTACCTGTAGCACAAAATAACCCTACACCTAGCTATTTAGCTAATGGTCAGCAAGACTCGTCTGTTGATCCTGTTACAGGACAGGTAGCGCCATGGGAAGACACTCCTACTAATAGATCTAGCTTACATATTGATCCTGTTAATTATGATGGGTTTCAAAAATCTGGATTTATTAGAGCTATGGAGGCCTTAGACCCAACTTTTATAACGCCAGAAATAGAAAAATCTTTTTACAATTTTGCATCTAGTGGAGACTGGTGGTGGAATTCAGTGTCTGGAAACATTGATGCAATAGCTTCAGAGCTTGCTAAAAACAACGACTATCTATCTGCAAATAATATAAAAGTAAATGAATTTGGCACCCCAGCAGTGAGTCCTTACGGGGCGTATGCTTCTCCTCGTCCAGAAGAGAATGTTATGTTTGATAAAGTTGCTGAAGTAAAAAAACTTTTAACACAACAAGTTAATGACTCCGTTGTAGAAAGTTTACATACTGCTATGCCTTCTAATATTAAGCAAAGTAAAGAGGCGCAAATGTATATGGAACAGTATATGTTAGAACAGTATGGATCAATGCTTGATTTAACTGGAGAAGGGCAAATAGGTAATACTCCATTTTTACAATTTGATGGATTTGAACCTACTGGATATGTGGAAAGAAAAGGTCGCGGTCCAGGATTTACACCTAAGTTTTCTGGATATATTGTAGATAAATTTAACGCTGCAGGAATTGATCTTGTCAACGGCATATACAACATGTTTGGGGGTGATGCAAAAACAGTAGTTGAAATGAGAGAGGAAGCGGATAGAATTCGTGCTAATACTCTTCAGTTCACTGA
>Ga0098049_1000236_pt1 | contig 22753 bp, 39 predicted proteins | sample 13BtaG_FD_92582 | JGI IMG/M metagenome (GOLD analysis project Ga0098049, IMG submission 92582) | Marine viral communities from the Subarctic Pacific Ocean - 13B_ETSP_OMZ_AT15268_CsCl metaG | ecosystem: Environmental > Aquatic > Marine > Oceanic | place: Subarctic Pacific Ocean | collected...
AAACACGGGGATTGATTTTCATCAATCCTCTTCTTCAAAGACCCCCATCATGCTGAATCCTCCTTCTCGACTTCAAACAAGGGTGCTACTGCATCCCAGTCGCCTCCCTTCTTGTAAATGGCTTTGAAAGCGGCCACATCTCGGTCAATTTCGTGTTGGTTGAAATGTTCAAAGTTGGGATGCGTGAAAAGTTGGCGAGCATCACCCACTTTCTTTGAGAAGGTTGGCTTTCGCACACACTTGTCCCAAAGGGCTTTCCGACCTGCTGTTTCTCCGGTTGCGGCCTTCACCATCTTGATGACAATTTCTTTCGGTATGGATTTTCGTGCCCAAGCGTTGAACCCGTATTCCTCGTTTTCAATCTCGGTAGCAAACTCGGTTCGCCAATTCTTGATGATACCATGTCGCTTGGTGTCATTTCGGTTTCCACGCTTCATGGAAAGTTTCACAACTTCCAATCGGTCCTCGTCATCTTCATCAACGGGGGTGAAATTATCCACCCATGATTGAACAGGTTCAATCAAAGTGTTCCATCGGTCGTCTTTCATCGTCTTTTCTTCTTTCTTCTTGTCTTGGCTCATGTTAATTCACCGTTGAATGCCACATTTCCATAATTCTAAGGTTGCATCACAAAGTTGCAACCATATGGTTTGAACACTTTGTAGTGAAAACCTTAAGCATATTTACACCGCATTTATCGGTGAAAACTAATGGAGAAAACCCAAGAAATAACAGAAACCCACGGTCATAACATAGTTATGGGCAAATACAAAAAGAATACCCACATTAAGTGCTCTCACGAGGGCATTTTTTGGTTGGTTATGAAGCGATATGAAGATAAAGACATTATGGGCAATATCAAGACTCTAACTATTACTTTTGAAGAATGGCTCGCATGGCGACAACACCCAAGTTATGCTGAAAACGAACACATCCTTAATCAGTCTATCAAAGAATGGGAAACCTTTTTGAAAACAGAAGAAGGACAAAAGTGGATGAAGGGGGAAGAAGAATGACTAATCTTGATTTTTCAATCTGTCTAAAAGATACACTTGCTAACTGTATGTGTGATAAGTGTTGGTGCGAAAATGTTGGAGATGATTCACAATGAACGCCTATCAATGTCCTAAATGTGATGATACTGATACTATCCGAACAATAGAAACAGAGATTCACCATTACAAAATCTATCCAAATGAAACGGGTGAAAAGGAGTATACTGGATATTCTAAAGTAGTGCATGGAACAGTTGATGGCGTAATTTGCGTCAATTGTCTTAATCAATTTACTGAGACTCAATTAGAAGAAATGATTGTTGAAGTTTTGGATGCCGTATTGTTGGGGGAAGAAGAATGAAGTATTGTCTATGTAATAACGCTGAGCACTCGGATTTCAATGAAAACTGCCCACATAATCAAAATATGGATTTTGTTCTTTTTACACGGGCTATTTCAGAGGAATTTTCCCTTGATGGTAAATCACGATGGTCTGATTCCGACATTATCAATTTTATGATTGAAGATACTGCATGCAATGATATGATTATGCATCTTATCGCTACCAACTTTCATAAGTTTTGTGATTTTACACTTGAAGAAGTAGCAGATTGGGAAAGTCGTGTAATTTTCCGTGTGGATTCTGCTGCTCGTAAAAAGTATAAGGGTGAGTAAAATGTTTCGTAAGAAGAAAGACGTTCAACAGCAACCAAAACCATTTGTTGTGAAACTAAAGCAAGACCGATACCAAAACTGGGTATGTGGTGAATTGCGTTGTGAAGCAGATACAATGGATGAATTGCAAAAGGTTGTGCAAGAAGCAACTAAGCAAATAACAGAGGAGTTGCGTAAATTAAATGAATGATGTTCGTCAAAAGTTTTTGTGTATTTTCTTTTGGTCGATAACTCTTGGGCGAGTTCGGTTTTCGGTTCTGTGGTGGGGCTAAAAAAATACACACCTTTTTTTATTATTTTTATTTTTATTATGGGGTCTACAAAGTAGAACCATATGGTTCCCTTGATGCTTATCTTTGAGGATTCGGAAAGAGGAACCTTGCCATCAGCCCCTCGAACGATGATTATTCATCATCGTCCATCAAAACACCTCCCCCAACTGAACAATTTCAAAGGTTTCACGGTAGGACATTGTGTCCTCAAGCAGTTGTTGAAATCGTGGAGCATTCACACCACGAATTGCAGAGGTCATTCGAGCAGCATCTCGCATTGCCCTTCGGACGACATTATCAACTGCACGATTCACCTCCTTCTGTGCGCTCGCTTGACTGTGGTAGGCTTTGTGATTCCAAAACCTCCTTCCCTGCTTTCCTGTGTGCATAATGATGTATCGTGTCATTTGTTTCACCGAGAAAAGGGTGTTTTCCACCAACTTAGGGTATATATCCCAAAGGTATTACCATATGGTTGCCGCTTTGCAGGTCAACCCTAATAAAATAAAAAATAAAATAAATTAAAAGAAATTGGTATTTTTTTACTGTGAAAATACCAAAACACAAGAATACATACGACTATTCTAATCTAACGAAATGCGAAGAAATTAATCTTCTTCTTCACGCTTCAGGTTCAACTTCATCACCGTCTTGAGTTTCGACTTGAGTTTCTGTTTTGCCTTCCGTTGGTGTTGGCGGAGCAATTGTCATTCCGTCCAATGAGAAGTTTCCGTCCCATCGTCCATCGTTAAACAATTTCACAAAGCGTTGTTTTGTAGCAAAGGCCTTACCCTTAGCGTATTCTTCAGCATCGGCGTATTGCTTTCCACCTTCTTCCTTGTTTCGTCCACTTCGGATGTTCACAACTTGAACAATGGGGTTATTGTTCCAGTAATCCACGGAAGCCTCAAAAGTCAAATCGTAAATCTGACCGGTTGATGCTTGAACATGTGCAGGAAGAGTTGATTCTTTTCCTTGTGAAACAGGCCACGAAGTTTCTAACAAATCGGGGTAGTTTTCAGTAGTCCAGTCTCGTCCTTCGTCAAGCATTTGCTTCCAAAAGTTTTTGCGCTTTGCTGCGTTCCGGTTTCCACGCTTAATGTTCATCTTGATGAGTTCCACGCCGTCTTCAATCTCTTCCGAGGATTTGAAGAAAGCAGCGTTTCCTTCATGTTCCATGAACGCTTGAACCCGTTCAACACGGTTATTCCACGCTTCATCAGTCATGCTCATGTCTTTCTTTTCTTTTTCTGTTGTTTTTGGCATCTTTTTTCACCTTTTTTTTCTTTGTCTCCTCTTTTGGGAGACATTGAATGCACTATTTATTATCTGATAAGGTATCGTTGCAAAGCACGAACCATATGGTTTGAAAGTTTATTTTAGATTGAAGACCCCGAATTGGGACATACCGCAGACCGCCCAAAATCCACGATATGCCCCGTTTCGGAGGTAATGATTAGTATTCGTAAAAGTCCTCACTCAAGTCCATCTTTTGCATGATGACTTGCTTCAAAATGTCGGCCATATGGCGTTCTCGATTTGCTTGACGCTTTATTCGATTCAATTTTTCCATGGCTTCGTCTGTTTGACCACGATACTTGCGCTGACCGCTAAGGGCTTTGTCCTTATCGTCCAAGGCTTGTTTCATAGACTTCATCGTTTTGTTCAATCGTTCAAACGAATCAGCAGGCAATTCAGCAAAAACTCGCTGAAAGCAATCATAATTCATTGTGCGGCTATCGCTTGGGCGACCCAAAAGAACAGATATGAAATAGACAAAGTTGGTGAACACATTGTTCATATTACAATATGTCTGTCCCTTCTTTACCCCTGCATATTCACCCAATTGGATGATTTGTTCTTCTGTTAGGTTCGTTGTTTCTTCTTGTTGGCTTTCTTCTTCCATGTTCTATGCCTCCTTAGGCACTAACAGGATGCTATCATTGAAAGTCAAGGTCTCTGCACAAAGTTAGAACCATATGGTTCATGCGTTAGCATAATCTGAACCATGCAGGGGTGAGCATTAATGTTTTACGACGATGATGAGTGATTAAGTGTATCAACATTTTAAAAATGCTACCATATGGTAGGCGTTAGCATATTCTACCTTGGCAGGGGTGAATAGATTATGTTTGATGACTGCGATTGTTAATTATCATCTATTACCATATGGTTCTACTTTGGAGGTTCCTAAATATAATATAATATAAAACAAAAAATAATCCCTCAGGGGCAAAATTTCTTATTTCCTGTATATGCCCTTTTCGCAATACTATAATGACAGAATCCCACAGCATACAAGGTATTATAACTGTATAACCTCCCTCTTCCTGTCAGGGAATATACGATGGTATTCAATTTCTACATCAATAGTAGCCAAAACGAAGAATTAGAACAGCAGCACAGCGAAGCATTAGAAGCAATCTTCTCTAAGATGGAAATTCACTTCGCAGACTGGGAAGACTTCTATCAATATTATATGAAGACGGCCAAACCACCAGAAAAAAGTGTAAAACGCATACAACAATTATTCAATGATTTGCGTAATGACTTTGTAGAAGTATTACAAACGTATAATAACACTATTCGCCACGTCGCAGATATAAAAGAACATAGTGATACTGATACAGATGGCGAATTTGATGCTGCTTTAATTAAATATTTTAAATCACAAGGCGAAACAAAATCTAAAGAAACTTCCGAAGATAAAAATATGAATATGTATGGCTAATTTTTATTCTGGAAATAGAATTATATGCTAAAAAAAAATTTTGCTAGTGCCAAAAAAATTTGCGGGCATTTTTTGAAAAAGGCTTTGGTATAAATATATACCATTTCTGCATAGTATTAATATAGTTAAAAAATAATGCAAATAACATGGGCTGGTTTGACTTATTGAAAAATATTCAAATCAGTTCACAGAAAGGTAAGCAGAAGGATATTATTCTTCCTCCTGAAGATAATGATGAAGATTGTAAAATGTGGTGGTCTTTACTTGAGGCTAACATTGCGGCTATGCTTGAAGTATTTAGTGGAAAGAGCGTCCCCTTTAGTTTTAGATTAGAAGAATTTACCAATGAAGAACTTTGTAAATATAAAGACCGATTCCTTAAGGCAAATTGGTATACTGATAACCCCCACCGAGCATATGATATTAATTATACACCCTATGTTGGAGGCCCCGATGCTATTGATTGGATGTTCTACTTAGATTTAGACGGTGCTTTTAGATTATATTATAAATTAAAGAACTCAAACGCGGTGTCTGCTCAATTTAAAAATGTTTCTCGTAAATTTTTAAAAGAGTCTGGATGGCTAAGTTATGCTAAAAGAATAGATGACCAGATTGGTAGTAGTTTGGTTGATATGTTTTCTAATTCCATGTGGGCAGAAGAAGAGTGATTATATGTGGTGGGAGATTCTTAAAAATATTCAAATTACCTCACAGAGGGGTAAGCAAAAAGACATTGTTTTACCGCCTGAAGAGAATGAAGATAATTGTTTAGAAAAATTACGAAATCTTGCCAGAAGATTTAACAGATTACCGAAAGTGATTAGTGAAAAATACTACACAGATACTTATTTGAATGCTGGTGAATTAGCGGCCCTACCTGCGGGCTATGCCAGAAGTGAAGTAGATAGGGTAATGGAAAGTGAATGGAATGACCCATTATTGGAAAGATTTAGAGAACCGCATTATTGTTATTGGGTAAAACGAATGCAGAATTTAGTAAATGTAAGAAATTCTTCTAAAAAGGATATTCTTAATTTGCCTGAAAGGACTATTGCAACTAGAACTAATCAGGTCATTGATGGCATAGAAATATTTTTTACAATGACTGCTCGCCCTACGGTGACCGATGATAAAAAATACATTATTGCAAGATTTACTATGGGGATTGCCGGTCAGTTTCCCATATGCACATTTGATATACTTGCTGAAAATTATCAAGATATTAGACAATTTATTGTGGAGGCCGTATCGTGAATTGGTTTGAAATAATTAAGAACATACAAATTAGTTCTCAGCGTGGGAAACAGAAGGATATTGTTTTACCACCAGAAGAAGAAGAAGATGATTGCTATCAAAGATATTTAAATATGGTTAGAAAACTAAGTGGGCAAAATGGACCAGTAGAGTTTCAGAATGGGAAAAATAAGATTAGGAATACACCATATGATGATGAGGTATATTGTTGGTTTATGGAAAGAGTAAATAAAGGTGTTTTCCTTTACTATATGGATGAGGATGCCATGAATTACACATCCCGAATGACTAATTTTACCCTTGATAAAGTAATAAATGGTGTAGCATACAGATACGAAGAGACTTTATATTTTGGCCCTCACTATCCGGGCGGGCAAATGGATGGCTTTATATTTTTAAGATTATCACTAAAAAATTCAGTTTCTGATGTAGGAGAATATATTGTTACAGGTTTTGGATTCCTACCAACAGAAAATGATATAAAAACTATTGAAGAATTGGAACCTTATGAAGATGGAGTCAGGGTTGTTGGAGTGAACAGCGATGAATTACCAGAATCACTAAAAAATATATGGGGGAATTTTTGATGTGGAGAAAGTTATTAAAAAATATTCAAATCTCTTCTCAAAGGGGGAAACAGAAAGATATAATTCTGCCTCCTGAAGAAGAACCTGAAGAAGATTGCTATGAATGGTTTAAGCAGTTATATCTTCTTATTCAGGGTGAGGTGGTAGAACCGGAAATGTATGGCACAAAGGATTTTAAGGATTATACTAATGAATTATTATGGTGTCCCCTCAAAAAAACAATTGCAGTTGTTATGAGGCCACATAGAGAAAGTTCAAATGCTAAAACTATTGAAATAAGTTCGCAAGTTATATTACCCGGAGAAAGAGTTAATTTTTCGTTTGCATTCGATATTCCTGCCGAAGGAAAAAAACTATCCGATTTAGGAGACATTACTTTATTTTCCTTCTTTGAATTACACACAACCTCAGATAGATTTGAAGTTGATTTTTTCGTCGCTGCGGCCACTAAACCTAAAAGTTATAGACATCAGATTGGTGGTGATAGTGGTGGTATGTCCCAACAATTAAAAAAATATACAGAAATAATTGATAAGATAATAAAACATATCAAGGGGGTGGCATATTGAATTGGGAAGACATGTTGAAAAATATACAAATCAGTAGTCAAAGGGGAAAGCAAAGAGATATTGTCCTACCCCCTGAGGACGAAAATTGTAGACAATGGTGGGAAGATTTAATTTCTATGTCTGATGAGTTTTTAAATTTTATATCTGGAGAAAGCAAGATAAATCATTATGTAAAAAGAGCACTTGATGTATCAGATGATAAACTTTGTAGAGAAAAAGAAAAACTAATAAGGGGTCAAGTAAAAACACATAATAATACTATATATGTTAAAAGTGGGACTGAAGGTAGTTATAGAGGTGTTCGCCACGAATTCGGAACTTCATTTAGACTCTATCTTCTCCCCGGAGGTGTTTATGAAGGTTCCAGAAATCCATCGGTTGAAATTACCATAGGAGTAGAAGGATTATTGTTTTACGATAAAAGTGCAAGGGTAGATTATGACATAGAAAATCCTGAAAATCTAACTAAGTTAAGAAATTTAGCAAACAACATTAGTAAGCATATTGGTGCAGGTAATGAAAACTTTGGTAAAACTTTTAACTACATTAATAGAAATTATAGAGAGTGGCATAGTAAATATAAAATCTCAAAGAGTATTCAAATTAGCGGTCAGAAGGGAAAGCAAAGGGATATTATCTTGCCACCCGAAGAAGAGGAAGAAGATTGCCGACAATGGTGGAGAGACTTGCATTCAATTTTAAATGAAATGATTAATGCTATTGATATGAATGCTACTCTTGTTATTGATAACTCAGTTGAAGAAATAAGTAATGATGAATTATGTTACGCTAAACGTAAAATACTTGATGCAGAAATGGATTTTCAAGGTAATCAATTTAGTGCTATTTATCGAAAACAATATTCGGGAAGCCCGAGGGACTTGAGAAAATATATGGGTTTTGGTGTAAATATTAAATTATGGGGCATGACACTTATCACACATGAAGGTGGTTATATGTCTTTTAACACATACTTAGGAACTAATGGAGATTTATTTACAGGAAGGGTAGGACTTTTAAATGATGCTATGAGATATCAATTAGAACGAAGTGTTCCAGAATATCCTGAAGCATATGTATTTGATATTTTGGAAAAATTTAGTAGTGCTGAGTTAAAATTTAAAAAGCATATTAATGATAAAACAACATCTTTAGATTTGACGGCAGTATTAATAGAATTTTATGAAGATTATGTAAGAGAACATTTTGATATTGAAAAATCTTTACAAATTTCTTCACAAAAAGGCAAGCAAAGGGACATCATACTACCGCCAGAAGAAAAGGAAGAAAACTGTATTGAAAGAATTATGGCTATGGCTGAAAAAATAAAAAACTTTAGACATGAAGATTTTCCCGAAAACACTTCTTTAGATAACGAAGATTCTCTTATGTGGATACGCGATGTAGATTTTAGAGAAAGTGATTTTAGAATGGCAACGCTTACTCTAGAAGAAGTAAGAGGGGATAGACTTGACCTCTATTGGGAAAGATTAGAAAACTTGACTGAAGAAGATGCTTGTGTTATGTTAGAAATTTTATCTAAATATTTAGATAAGACAAATTTTAAAGGAATTGTATCAGACTTTGATGTTGTTATTGAAGATTATGCAGATGTCTGTTCAATAATTTTAACTGACATGGATTTAAATTCTGATAGATATTTAGATAAATTTGGCATAAGTATTACAATTAGAGAAGGTATGGCTGCTCAGGTTATGTATGACATGAGAGATATTATGACTCCATAGGCTTATATAATAGTTTAATAAATAAAAAGGTGAGCGACATGTCTTGGAAGAACATTTTAAAACTTTCAGAGAAGCAAAAGAAAATTGCTGAGCAAGCCGAACCTAAAGATAAAATTACTGGTGAGGACTTTAAGCGTTTGAAGGGTAAAAAGAAATCTAAGAGTAGAGGCGCATTTACAGACAGGGATTAAAATGTCATGGGAAGAAATTCTTAAGAAAAAGGGTGGAGGTCAATGCACCCGCCGAACAGGTAAAACTTCTTCTTCTCGTGCTTCTAAGAAATACATGGCTTGCGTTCCCAACGGTAAAGGTGGGTATAAGCGTGTTCATTGGGGCGACCCTAATGCAAAAGTTACTGGTAAAAGCGGAAATACTGGAAGAAAGAGAAACTTTAGGGCAAGACATAATTGTAAGTCTTGTAAAAGGGGAGACTATTCCGCAAGATGTATGGCTTGTAGGGATTGGTAATTATGGATTGGTTTGATGAACTGCAAAAGAAGAAAAGTAAAGGTATTCGTAGATTATCACAACATTTAGAGGATAATGGATTTACTATCGTAGAGGAAATAAAGGGAGGAAAGCATCTAAAAATTAAAGTCAGGAGACTTGAAGATAAAAATGATGTAAATGCTGAATCAGTAGTTACTACCGTTTCCCATAGAATAGAAAATAAAGGAGATGCCCAATCAAGATTAGGTATGGTTTTAAACGAAATTAAAAATTTATTTAAAGGAAGAAAAAGAAGAGGACAAGGTGAGTTTAAGTTGTCAGAAAATTATGAAGAAAAAACGTGGACAGATATTTTGAAGCAAAGCGCATACTATGAGTTTATTCAACTATTAGTAGATGCAGATTTGCCAGTTCAAATGGCGAGAAAATTAAACAATAAGGCAAGAGAAATGTATTCTAACCAAAGCAAACAGATGAGCGATTCGACTGTTTTTGCTTTTAACTCAAAGGTTAGAAGAATGCCCGTTCTAAAAAGAACAAGAATCGCAAGTAAAATTGCAGGAGTTTATCAGACTACTGACGACACTTCATTAAGACCCGGAGATGGTTCAGATGGTCCACCTCGTTCACAAACACGACCAGAACAATTTGAAAATATCACAGACGATGAATTGGAATTATTAGTTAAATATATGTTGCATCTAATTGAAACGATGTGATATTTATGTCTTGGGAAAATATTGTTAAATCTTCATTCAAAAGGGGTATTTACAAGGCTTACAAAGAAGCCATTAAAAATTATTATGAATCAAACGATTTAGGTAAATTTACTTTGGATGAACTACACTCACAGAGTAAAGATTATGTATTGACATATCTTAGCGAGCATCCAAATATAAATCCAAGGGCAGTAAGTCCTTGGTTAAATTCCGGCAAGTCAAAAAGAATATTACCAAAAATTTTAACAGCATTAGAAAGAGAAGGAGTAATTGAAAGAATTAATGCAAAGGGAAAAGGAGGCGTATTCAAATCTTGGGATACTACTCTTAAAACAGGTTCAACCAGAAGTGCTTCAAGAAAATTAGTTGAAAAGACTATTAAAGAAATGATAGAAGAATTTCTTAAGGGTAAGGATATGGTATTTGCCCAAGACCTAAAGCAACACATCATTGATAATTTAAAGTCTGAACATATAGCAAGAAATCCAAGAGATAATCAACCGGAAAGAAATGTAATTTCAAGAACCCCTACTATGTATCTTAAGCATAAATTAGATAATACTTTCCCTGCTAAATTTATACCAATAGCAAGAACATTTGGATATGATATTGTTTATGGTAAAGATTCTGGTAGTAGCAAACTTATTAAAAAATCAGACTCTTGGGAATCAATGGTGGACTCTATGGTTGATGAAAAAACATTTGAACCCATCTATACTGCAATTCTAAGAAAATTTAAATTCTCATCTCCATCTAAAGAAAAGGTTGTTTCCTATCTAAATGCTAATTATGAAAGGCATCCTTTATTTAGTAATAAGTGGTCTACTAAAAGTGAGGGCGATGGTCAATGAGTTGGGAAGACATTCTTCAGAAAAAAAGTAAAGCCCGTAGGAAAAAGGGTGCTAAATCATACAAGAAAAAACTAAGGCGTGACGGCAAATCTAAAGGTAAAAGAGATGCCTGTTATTACAAGGTTCGCTCACGCTATAAGAAATGGCCTTCTGCTTATGCTTCAGGTGCATTAGTCCGTTGCCGTAAAGTTGGAGCAAAAAATTGGGGCAATTCTAAAAAGAAGTGATAACATGAGTTGGAAAAATATTTTAAAAAGCGGCGGTGCTACCGGTCGCCAGACTAAAAATGCTATACACAAGTCAGTTAAAAATTTAATCAATAAATATGTTGAAGGAAAAGATTCCTTTAATAAATCTGACCTTATGGATTATATCAAAGATAATATACACGAACAAGTTAAACAAGACGGTGAACTTATTAAGATAATTAGTAAGAATCAACTCTCAAGAAGAACTAATTCTTACATGAGAAAATTTGATAATTACATCACTATATACAATAAGTATCTTAAAATTAAAGGCTACGAATATTTGCCAGAATCAGCAAGGCGACCAAATGCTCAATATTCTAAAGAAAATTAAACGAGGTGAGGACAATGACTTGGGAAAATATTCTAAAGGCTACGAGGGGCAAGAAAAGACAAACTAATAGAATTATTTATACTTCGGCTAAAGGTTTAATTGATGATTTTATAGAAGGTAAAGACTCTTTTATTAAGCATGAACTTATTGATTATATTAAAGATAATTTACTTGAAAGAGTTAAACAAGATGGTGAACTTGCTAAGTTAGTGGTCGAAATGCATATCCCAAGAAGAGTTAAAGGATATTTAGAAAGGATGAATACTCAGGCATTTCATACCTATGCTAAAAATAAGGGTTATAGATTCCTTAGAGTTCGAACCGGTGGAGAGGAATCAGGAAAGTTTGAAAGAATATCTAAAGCAAAACTACCTGCTGTTAAAACTCAGAAGTATAAACTGTATGAGGCATTTATTAAGAAGATTCTCAAGGATGAGGGTGGAGCCGCAGGTATGAAAAACTTTACCGATGCTGGTAATATGATTAATGGCTTTGATAAAAAATTTCTAAACTATGTAATTAGTGATGCTCTTGACCATGAGAATTGGTTAGCCGAACATGAACACGGAGACTTTTATTTAAAGGAGTGATTTAGGTGTCTTGGGAAGAAGTTCTTAAGAGAAATAAAGGTGGGCGAGGTCGCACTCGTAAAAAAGGTAAGGCCCGCAAAAAGAGAAAAAAGAAGAAGGCTGGTGATAACTTCAAGCGTGAAAAGGACAAGGGACTTCATGGTTGGTTTGAAAGAGCAGGTGGTAAGGAAAGCAAGGATGGTAAAAGACAGAAAGGTTGGATTGCTTGTGGAACCTGTAATCAAAAAGGTGGTCCGAAACCATGTGGAAGAGAAGATGCTTCAAAGGGAAGAAAGAGAAGATGCAGACCAACTTGTGCCGCTTGTAAAACTTACAAAAGAAGGAAGGGGTCGCCATGAGTTGGCTTAATATTTTAAAAAAAGAACCAAAAAAAGGTTCAGGTAAAAAACCAAAAGATTCTACACGGCGTTTATATACAGACGAAAATCCTGATGATACCGTCCCTGTTAAATTTAGAACTGCACAAGATGTTAGAGATACATTTTCAAGTTCAGCATTTAAATCTAAATCACACAAAAGACAATCTCAAATTATTAACTTGGTTGAACAAAGGGCAAGGTTCGCTGCTCAAAGGGCTAAAGACCCTGAAGCAAAGAAAAGATTAAAGGGTGCTCACGCAGAGGCATTAGCAAGAAAGGAATCCAGCAAAAGAAAAACGGAGAGGATGAAAAAATGAGTTGGAAGAATATTCTCAAGGCCGACAATGTTGGATTTTATGGGAAGTATGAACTCGACGAAGATGGCAATCCAGATATAAGTAGACCTTTACCTAAAGCACTTTTTGATGGGCAGGAAACATGGGCTAATTTAAGTAGACTTAAAGGTTTAGAAGATTTTATGGAGTCAGATTTACACGAAACTATTCATCAAGTTACTGTATCTGAAATTGATAATGAAATACAGAATTTCTTATTAGAGGAAACTAAATATTTACATGATAGTCCTGAACTATATTCTATTTCTGGTGGGACTGTTAGACCAAAAAGGCAACTTTTTGATAGTTTAAAGGAAAAAATAGGTAAAAAATTAGCATCCCATGTGGCCTTCACAGAAATTGTAACATTACTACAAAGTGATAATACCAACTTAAATACATTAGATGAAAAGAGAGAGGGTATGGATTTTGACGATTTATTTATTGGGTATTTACCTCAATTTACCAATGACATAGAACGACAACATTTCAAATATATTTTTAGAAATATAATGATTGGAGCAAAAAATGCTTTGGGCACCGATAAACCATATAAAGAAGTTGTTTCTGAAAGAGATATAAATAGAACTCAAAGATTAAGGAAACGATTTGTTGATGACATAGGACAAATGGCTGCTCGTGTTCTTATAGACACATTAGCAATTAATGAGGATTGGGATAAAACAATAGACTTTTCAGATAGTAGAACGGAAACTATCGGAGAAGCCAAGGAAAGATTAAGTAAATCTTGGGGTAGTATTTTAAAATAAAGCGTGGATGATATTATGACCTCAAAATGGATGAAACAATTGTCTAAAAGAAAGAAAAAACTTTTAGCACAGACTCCCACCTTTGAGGTAAAATTTCCAAAGTATTCTTTTCCTGATGATAAAAAAGAATTACCTAAGGTTCTTGAGACTATGAAGAATAAACCTATTGATAAAAAATTAATTAAAGATTTAGATAAAAATAATCTAAAAATGATGTTAGATGTAGTAGGAGAAAAGAAATCTAATTATAAAGATTTTGTTAATGATGTTGATATTTATACTATGAAACTTAAAATGAAGTATGGTCGTAAAAGACCATATGAAATTAGTAAAATTAAATCAATTACTAATACTGATGATACACCCTCATTTCCAAGCGGTCATGCTGCTGAAGCACATGCCTTAGAAAAAATCTTATCATCAAAATATCCAGATAAGGCAAAGGAATTAAAATCTATGGCCGATAAAATTTCACTATCGAGAGTGCAGATGGGAAATCATTTTCCAAGCGATATTATTGTTGGTAAAAAGGTTGGCTATAAAATTGCAGAGGAATACCTTAAAATTAACAAAAATATACAGATATCATCACAAAAAGGAAAACAGAAAGATATTATTCTACCACCTGAGGAAGATGATGAACGATGTTGTGAAATTTTAAAAAGAATTATAGACAGGGCTACTGATTATGATGCTCCATATGGACAAGGAATGATTAGTGTGCCTACACTTTTAGATACTCAGGCATATGTTCCTAATGATTATTTTTTACAAGAGATAAGGGAGAATATAGAAGAAGATGTTGATTCTTATTATATACAAATAGCACAGAAAATAGATTCGAAAGCACAGGAGAAAGGGCAGGATTTTAACGACGAATTTGCTAGATTGCAAAAAATATTTTTAGATACAGAACCTTATGCTTTATCTTATAGAGATACCTGTGAAAAAATCATAATCAGTTTAGATAAATGGTCAGATAGAGACTTTGTAGGTTGGCAATTCTATGAAGAATGGGCTTATACATACACATCTAATACAGATGAAAGTCAGATAAAGGGTAGAGTTGATAGAGACTACAATGAATACATGAATACTTATAAGCAAGTTCATTCTGCCCTTTTAGAAGAAGGGTGCGATGACCTATTAATTCAGAAACCTTGGATGAAAAAATTTGCTAAGAGTTGGGAGGGTATTATAAAATGCCAAATAAAAACAAGGTGAGGAAACCAATCAGGAGAAAATCTGGAGAGCCAAGTCAAAAGAGCGAAAAGCGCAGACCAAATAAGCCAAATCACAAAAGAAGAAATAGTAATTCTTATAAAGAAGTTTAATTGTAAAGGAAGTAAGGGACTCATATGTGTGAAATTATTAAGTCGGGGGCATCTAACGAAAAATGCCTTAGGAGATGCGATAGAATTGCCGATATGTGCGACACTTGTAGAATTGAAGAGGCAAGTCTTTGGACAAAACCATATTAGGTGATATTATGACAAGATGCAGATTACTTGACGCATGGTTTGACCACGAATCTAAAAAATTAGATAAGGAAGAAAAGAAACAAAATAAAGATTTAATTACGGGTGAGTAAATGGTAGACAATTATACTCTTAGAATTGAAGATGATGAAAATATCTTTGAGTCCTTTCAACCAATGACTACACCTACAATTACAGGTAATAATTGTGAAGTTGCCAAGGACGCTTTTATGAATTCAATTAAGAATCAACTTAAGGGTTCTAGTATGCAAGCCGGTGAAACTGTAATTAATATGTTAAATGTTTATTCCCTACAATGTAAGGACTTTAACGAAATGTTAAATGAACTTAGAATGAAGGGTAAATCTACCCCCACCGTAAATCAAATTGCTGGTAGATATTTTAGAATTGATAGATTACCAACAAAAATGCTTTCCCCAATTGCTACGGCAATTAAAGTCGCTACGGTTGCCGCATTAGAATCGGTAAGGGTAGAAAAGGCATGGGTAAAAACATTGAGGCGATAACATGAACTGGCAAGATTATTTAAAAACTATTTCAAAGGAAGACATCAAAGAATGGAAATCTGCTTTGAAAGCCATGACTAAGGAAGGAAAAAAGTTAGGTATGCCATTAAGTATTATTAAATCCCTTGAAAAAATTGTGGAGGAATGACTATGTGGAAAGATATTCTAAAGGAAGATGAAGATTCAAGAGAATTTAGAGAAGATAATTACGCAAGAGCAAGAAAGAAACCCGGACTTGGAACATTTAGAGAAGGCATGGGCTTTGATAAAAAACCATTTACTAATTTTAGAGGAAGCGGTTCAGAAGAAATGCCCGCAACTGATTTAGCAAATTGGTTTGCTGCCACTAATGATAATTTTGAAGGATTAATGGAACAATTGTCAGGGGGAATTGAAGGTGAAGGAACATTACCCGAAGGTGGCCCCGGAGGTGGAATGCCTTTCAAATACAAAGAAGATACAGGTTCCTTTAAAAAATTCAAAGAAACTTCAATGATTTTTGCTAAAAATATGGTCGAAGCGATGGCCGAGGCATACATTGATTCTATTATTAGATTAGATGATTTTGATGATGATGATAGAAGCACTCAAGGTATCTTAAATTCTAAAGGTTATCAAGAAACTGTTCAGACCGGTTTTAAAACATCCACGGAAATTTTGTCTATTGTAATGGACACCGTTTATAATGCTATAAATGCAGGTGATGATAAAATCCAATATCTTGGTGATGAACTTGAAGATGTTGAAGATAGTGTAGAATATTTAACCTCGCCCGCTACTGATGAAGAAGTTGGTAAATTTTGGAATGCCACAGGTCAAAGAATTTCTACACAGATTGAACGCATTATAAATAATGAATTAAATACCATGTTCGGTGAACCATCATTAAGTTTAGATTTTGATGGCGACGGAGAAATAGAAACTATTAACAAAGAAAAACTTATTGCTGATATTAAACGTGGAGCAATGTCATTTTTAAATGGTCAACCTTCTAAAGTTTCAGGTCAAGTGGAAAGACAAGGTGGAATGGAATTATTAGAAATTGTCAATGCAAATGTTATTAAGCATTTTGGTATTATTAAACTTATCAGACTTGGAAAATTAGAAGAATCTCAAACTGAAGAGGGTGAAGTTGATTATGAGGATAGACCTGAAATTGAATTTGGTGAAGATGAAGATTTTGGTGAAGATTTTAGACAACAAAATAAATCATTTGATGAAATTAATTATTCATGGCAATCAATTTTAAAGGTTGGAGGTGCTGGAGCAGTAGGTATGACATCAATGGCAGGATTTACACCAGCAATCCACAATATAACTCACGGTGGAGATTGTTGTGATGAATGTGCTGAGGTAAAACCTCCTTGTTCAAGGTGCATGGATAAAACAACTCCCTGTGGGTGTGGTAATTAATGAGTAAATTCGAAGGCACCGACTTTGATAATGTTTCGCAAAGTATCAATGCGAATAAAATTAAAGCGTCCTACAATGCTTGGAAATCAAAATGGAGTGAGGGCACTAATTGGGGTATTGTCGGAGGAACGGCAGATGACCCTAAACCAAAAACAGTATTAGAACAAGTTTTATCTCACGGAGATGCTACTTACGCAAGGGACCAAGCAAGAAGTATAGAAGGTCTTGGAGATTTAATTGAATCTGTTGAAGAAATTTTAGATGGAGATGTTATTGAAACAGAACATGTAAAAGCATTAGATGTCGCAATTGATGGAATGTTTGAAATCTTAAAAAATCCTAAATGGAATCCAAGAAACATTCCTTTCTTTACTATTGTTGAATTTGCAGAAACTGATGACCCTGAAAAACCTGAAGTTGAAAAGGAAACTGTATACGGACATTATAGAACCAAGGAGTATAATCAATATACCCGATGGGCGCAAAAAAATAAAGGTAAAAAATTCAAAGGTAAATTGGCTACCAGTAAAGAGGAATGGTATGACAAGAAAAAAGGTAAGGCAAAGCCTCCAATGTGGCAAGCAATTACAGGAGAAGGAAGCACACAAACAGGGAAGGGTGGCATTTTAGCGATAGCCCGTGATGCAAGAGATGAAGTAGATAAAATTAGTATTGAAGATGATACTCAAATCGCCGTCTATAATATTTCAACGGGTCCAACACAATTAGCACAAATTAAAAGCGTTCAAGAGAAGGTTATTGAGGTTTTACAAAATCCAAACATATATCCTGCTGGTAAAACAAGAGCACCAATAAAGGATAGACTTAATGCAGCATTTAGCGAAGAGAGTTATGCTATTAGAAATAAAGAAGAGGCGGCCCTCTTGAGTTTCGCTAAAGGCTTTAAGAGAATTGCTAATATTGAGGAAATTAAATCGGTTAAGTTAAGATTCCCAACAAGTAATAAGTCTCTCAATGCAGTTATCCGAAATGTTTTGAAAAATTTAGGAGAGGACATTAAGCAATATCAAACTCCAAAAGCCAAGGATGGAACGGCATCTGCTGGTCTTACATTAAAGGCTGAACCTAAATTATGGTCAGATATTCTTAAAGTAGATGAGGAGAAATTATCTTATACACGAAACCGACAATTGTGGGAAGGAACACAACCTAATAGAAATGTAAAGGGGAAAGATTATAGAATGAACCCTGAACAACAGCAGTTTTACTCAGAACAAAAAGAGGAAGTAAAGCGATATAATCCTAATGCTGATAGTCAAACACTACATAGGATAGCATTAAGAAGAACTTTAGAAAAATATCCTAATTTACAGGAGGTTTAAGATATGTCAAGAAAGATTAGAAAGTCCTGTAAGTTTTGCCAAGACCCTGACCGTGATATTCACGAAGAAGACATTCTTGCAGGTAATTTAACTTGCGATGAATTAGATAATCAAAAAGACTGGTGGGCTGGAACTTCTAAAAAGCATATGCAGAACCATTTAGGAGAATACCATGAAGGTTCTAATCCTCGCTGTCCATTATGCACACATCCTAATAGAGCAGAATTAGAAGTAGCAATTCATAGCAATGAAATGAAAATTGCAGAAGTGGCTGAAATTGTTGGTTGTTCTGAGGCTCAAATTCAATTGCATACATTGAAACATCTAAAGCCTATTGTTCAACAACATGGAGCATTAGAAATTGCTCGTGTTGAATTAAACGAGGTAGACATTTTATCTACAAATGTAAATACACTCCAGTCTAAAGTAAATGAATTATTGGAAAATACAGATTTATCTACAAAACAAATTGATTCTCTAACTAAATTGGCTAAGGAAATTAGAGAGTCATTAAAGTATATGTTAGAGTTTAAGGGACAATTAGTTCACAAGAGAGAAGAAACTGTTGTCATACAACAGGTAGAAATTATACAAAAGGTTCTTATAGAAAAATATCCTGAAGTATGGACAGAGATTAGAGATTCGGTAGCGGAGAGATTACAATGAGTTGGAAAAATCAATTAAGAAAAGCACCTTTTGGACCATTTAAAAGAAAGAAGCCTGAACAACCACCAACAGAAACTCCGGAAGAAGCAAAGAAAAATAAAGAAATTAATTTCATTATGGATGCGTTAGATATTATTTATCAGGCTAATAATAACGATTTTAGTGGTTCTTTTTATGGTGAGGGAGGAAAAGAGAAAATGAGAATAACCGAAGAACTTAATAGAAAAACGGACCAATACCGTTCAAATAATTTTACACATATGGGACAAGAGGGCATTGAAGGACTAAAAAGTTTTATTAGATATTTAGAGCGTTCTGCTGGTAGTAATGCTATTATGGAAGGTGCAAGACAGGCTCTATCCTATGTAGAAAGTAAAAAAGGTGAATTACAATGAGTTGGAAAAATATTATTAAAAGCGAAGGAAAGAAACAATTAATTTCTAGACTTAGGCAGACAATTAGAGACGGTAAAGAATTTCTTTACGGCCCTGTATTTGATAGAGCCATGAAAAATTTAAATGCTATGGAAGAAAGCATGAACGATGATTCTAAATTTGATAGACTTCTTGACGAAGTTAGGGAAGTCATCATGGAAAATGAGTTATAGGAGAGATTAACATGAGTTGGCAAATTATTCTAAAAAATGATAGTTTTGAATCTATGGTGGCTCGCCTTAGAAAACTAGATGGGGAAAGGACAAAAACAGAAATAAGAATTTCAGAAAGCATCCCTAAAGAATTAGAAAATATGGTTATGGACATGATTAGACAGGAAAAATATACTAAGGAAGATACTGTAACATACAAAGATTATATTATTGTCTATAATAAACATACAGATGTATTTATTGACTTTGCTGAGCCGTTTTCTGGTTTTAATGGTGAAACTTTGGTAATTTCTAAAAGAGCATCGGTATATTCTAATATGATGGGATATCCAGTAAAAATTATTGAATTGGGAATTTTTGAACAAGATGGGCAACCAAGATTAATAGACGGGTGATTAATATGGCAAAAGATGAAGTGCAAGATATTAGATTAGATATAATGGAAAAGCAAATACAGAAACATGATGAATTAATTCATAGATTAAGTGAAAATCAGTTAGAGTTAAGTAGCAGATTAACTGAGTTAGCCTCATCAATAGAAAGTCAAAGCATGGTCATAGGTCAAGGTTTTGATTTAATGAAGAAGGTAATACTTGGATTAATGGCTATACTGACCACTATTGGTGCTGGAACACAGGTGATGTAAAATGACATGGGAAATTTTATTAAAAGAAAATATGGAAGAAAGAAAAAAGAAATTACTTTCTGATATCGAGAAACTAATGAACCAAATTAAAACTGAAAAAGGGATTACTGAAAAAATGCGTAATCGTATCAAAGGGTTAGAAATGTATGTTGAACACCTTGCTGAAATGTTGGAGTGATATAAAATGAAAGACGGACATAAAGATAGCGTAAATGATAGAATGGTTAAGTGGACGGCACTACCGGCGGTTTATCTATGGTTAGCCGCAAGCGGAGCCGTAGTTGCTATGGGTATTATTAGACCCGAAGTTGTTCTTGAAAATATTGAAGGGTTTATTGCTCTTATTGCAATTATTGGTGGAACTGCTCAACCAGCATTTGCTACCATGCTTGAACTTTGGAAGCAAGAACAACAAACAGAAACAGACTTGCATCCCTCAGTAATTGAATCTCAAACAAAGGTTATGGAGCAAAGGGCCGCTTTAGATAGAGAAATGGCTCTTAATGCACAAAAGCATAAGCACATGATGGATGCTGAAGAACGTCGTGCAAAAATTAAACTTGTTGAAGAAGGCAAGGCTGTATTTAAAAAAGGTGATAAAAAATGAAGGAAGAAAAAATTGAAGAAACGATTGAAGATGTTGAGGACTTGGTAGAAGATGCTCTTGATATTGCTGAAGATTTAGGTTTAATTAGCGAAGATAACGCTGAAGAAATTATCGAAGGTCTTGAGAAATATAAGAAGAAGATTCTAATTCTCCTGCCGACTCTTTTAGCGGCTATGATTTTAGTGCAATCTCAATTGTGAGGTGCATTAAATGATAATTCTTAAGTCTAAACTTGGGAATATTACAAGTAGATTTAAAAGAAATAGGCTCCCTACAAAGGAAGAAATTGAGGCTCTTTCTGAAGATGAGAAAGCCTTGGCTGCAAAATCTATGGACACAGTTATTACTGATTTAAGAAATCAATATACTAGTGCCAAAGAAGGTAGGCCTATACCTGACAAAGTTATTTCTGGTATGCTAAATAGTAAAATCAAAACGATTAGTCTTAAAGAGATAGACGAAAGAATTTCTGAATTAGAAGAAATTAATAGACAATATTTTAGTTCTACTGACCCCTTGTATAATACTGAACAATTTGGTATCAAGTATGATATTCCAATTGAAGGTAAGACAAATAAAGAATGGACTACTGAAACTATTGAATCCCTATACAATCAATTAGGAGAAAGTCCCTCAACCAATCTTCTTTTTGCTTTATATTATTTTATCGGTAAGAAAACTGACGGTAGATTTAGTAGAGATAAGAGTAAATGGATAAGCAGTATTGGAAAAGAAATTTCAAGAAAAAACCCTAAACCCTTAGTAGAAATTTTTAAACTTAGATTGAATCCCGATGTTACAGATAACGTGGATAGAAAATTATTTAATTATTTTACAGACAAATACAAATATACCACATCAGGTATTAAACAAATTCCCGTTGATGATGAGCCCAAAGAAAGAAAAAGAACAGTTATTTCTGGAGAGGGTAAGGTAAGCGAAGAAGCCTATACCGATTCAGTAGCAAAGCCGAGAATGGCTTCGGGCAATTTAGTAATGGGAGAAAGGGTTTCTATTCAATTACAACTTAACCCAAATATTGACCAGAAATTAAACAGAATTAATCTTAGTAATTTTAGAGAACTTATTACAAATCTAAATAAAACAAACTCAAGTCAAGGTTTATTTTCATCGGCACAAGGGCCATACATTGATATTCTATATGAAGTGATGAGAGCATCGGGGATTAGCAATCTTGTTAGAGAAGTTCAATTATCAAGAAAGGGTGAAGCATCTCAAAAACAAAGGACAGAATACTTAACTAACTGGGCACTAAGTTATATTAACAAGAGAAGAGAAGAGGGCGATACCAATATTGGCGGCATTAACTTAGAGTCCAAAGAGGCTATTGACCCTTTAATTTCTAAAAAACTTGATGAAAGAAGTGATTTGGATAATGAAAGAATTAGGGATTATCACACCAATAAAAACCGAGCATTAGATTATCTTAAAAGACAGGTTAGAGTAGCAGACAGGGAAAATTTTGTTAATGACTACAAGGATTATGTTCGTGAAAGAAAAAGACTTGGTGATGAAATAAGTCAAGAATATGGAAACTCATTATCTGATATGTCTGTTGAAGAAAGAACAGAAAAATATAATGAAATTGTTCAGGACTTAAATCTAAGTAATATTACTGAAAATGATTTACAATATTACGTTAAGGCAGATTTTAGAGATTTATACAGCATTGTAAATAATTCAGCAATAAATTCACGATTTAAAAGAGCATTATTAACAGTCTTACTTGATGCTTATTTTGGATTAGACGAAGAAGAATATCAAACTACTGTTAATAAATTTATTACGGTTCAAGAAGAATATACAGATTATATTCCTACGGGAAAAATTTTCTCTAATAATGATAAGAATACTTTTATTGATTCTATGAGGGCTTTAATTACTATTTTTAGAAGGTCAGTAGATAGAACTGAAATGTCTGCATATAACAATGTATTCGATGACCTCGCAGGGGC
>Ga0098049_1000240_pt1 | contig 22684 bp, 36 predicted proteins | sample 13BtaG_FD_92582 | JGI IMG/M metagenome (GOLD analysis project Ga0098049, IMG submission 92582) | Marine viral communities from the Subarctic Pacific Ocean - 13B_ETSP_OMZ_AT15268_CsCl metaG | ecosystem: Environmental > Aquatic > Marine > Oceanic | place: Subarctic Pacific Ocean | collected...
AATAAAGACTCTCTTCCTGTTCGGTCAAAACTACGCAATCGCTAGTAGGATAGGATACACATGTCAGAATAAATCCTTCTTCCATTTGATCATCATCCAAGAAAGATTGATCGCTTTGATCAACAGAGCCAGTTTCAAGTTTACCAGCACAAGATGAACAGGCACCAGCACGGCATGAGTAGTTCATATCAACGCCTGCTTCTTCAGCAGCGTCAAGGATATATTGATCGTCTTCACAAGGGAAAGACGTTTCAGTTCCATCTGGTGCTTTAGTTGTGATAGTAAATGCCATTATTTTGCGTAGAATTAATTGAATTATATAGAAAGTTTGATACTGTGTCAAGCATCAAGTGTCAAGTTCAAGATAAAATTTGGTCTGATCTGTCGGCAACTTTGATGACGGATCGTAGATAGAGCTGTCACCATAAGTTTTGTGATCTTTGTATCCAACCATACGTCCTTTCGTATTTTGGAGTGCTGCCATCATAGCAATGATGAGAAAGATTGCAGGTGGTCCTATGATAAGGGCACCACCAATCACATAATAAGTCAGTAGTTCAATCATCAGAATCCGAAAGCACCAAAGAAAAATACGCTGCCACTGCAAGCATAAGAGACAACAGCAGCAACAAATCCAACCATAGCAGTGCGTCCATTCAGTTTCTCAGCTCGCTCGGCATATGACTCAAGACCATAACGCTCTGCGTCAGTTTGAGAAATATACATTTGGGGTTCGGTGGCATACATGTTTGTACGTCCGCCGTCTTCAGTTGTTACAGTCACGATACACTCCGTAATGTTTCTTTACACAGTATATAGGAAACATAAAGTTTTGTCAAGCGTTCTGTTCTGGTGGCAAGGTGCCGTAGAAAGGGTCGTAGTCGAAGTATGGCATCCAGTCCTCAATCAATGGCGCAGAACTCCTCCAGAATTCCCACAGTCCAGTGTAGCTGCCTTTATGGAATACATCAATGTGAATATCATGAATGTCAGATCCCAGATCAATCTTATAAAGAAATAAAGGAATTGCAAAAGCATTTCCTGAATTATAAATTAAGTCATCTGCAACTGCTCTAGGCTTGACACGTTGATCTAATTTAAACTTGTCTCCTCTGCAATGTAGATTTACTAATTTCTGTGCATGATGACGTGTGATAATATAACATGCCGTAGAAAAATCATTCACAAATCTTCTATGAATTCTTACACTGACTTGCTGTGGATTGATAATTGCTAACTGAACAACATCAAAGTCATATGGAAGTTGAGATTCAAATTGCTTCCAAGTAAATCCCCAATGTTTAACGCACTCAAGATCACAATCATCCTCCATCATAATGAGGTATTTGTCATCACTGTTTTCTAACCAGTGCTTAAGTGCTTTCAGGTGTGAAGTAGTGCATCCAATCTCACCTGAGGTCATATTTTCTGGATAACGACCAGTTAAAATACCACTAAGATCATCTTCACGACCGTCGCAGGCCGAGATCCTTGTATAATTTTTGATATCCCAATGCTCAAACTGATCCTCCATATACTTGCGACGATCTTCCTTATCATCAAGATTGATGTAATAGATCTGAGGAATTCCTTTCAGTTTGAATGTTGATTTATTTTTATCCATATCATTCAGAATCAATAATTGTCCAACCATCTGGAAACAAATCTTCTAGAGATTTGTTATCATTCTGTGGGCCAAACCATTTCTTTGGTGCAATCACATCACTAGATCCAGACAACCAGGCACCCCACCAAGAGAAAGATGAGTTTGCAATAATGTGAGATGTACACATTGACATTAGACATAGATCATATCGATTATCTCCAACTTGAGAGATACAGAAACGATCATCCTCAAATATTTTTTGTTCAGAACACCATTCAGGATCATCAGAAAATACAAGAATAGTTCTTCCTTCAAAGTTTTCTAAAGCCTTCTCATAATAATCAAGTCCAAGATTATAATGATTCGCACTGTTCTGAAGATAATCAGTTCTTCTTACATGTAGTGATACTGGATTGTCCCATTCAAATGCTTCTTGACATGTGGATGAAATTTCATCTTTAAATGCAAAGTCTTCTTTAATACTGTCTGCAATATCTTTAAAGTATTTTTCAGTTTGAAAGAATCCCCAAATAGAAACATCATTAGGACATTGATCATGCAATCTTTGATCGTATTCAAACTTAACTTCTTTTACGATTGGAGCATGTCCCATATCCAACAACCGAATGTTTTCTTTATTCAGATGTGGAAGTTTAAATGTCTCAAACAGTTGATGTGAGTCCCACTCATTTTCAAAGTTTGATGGTGGGATACCAAAATCATATCCACGACGAGCCGCAATGCCTCTCAGAGAAGCATATTGGAACATTTGGTTACCCAATCTACCCAACAGACCAAGATGATTATACGCTAGCATTTGTATTCCTCGCTTTCAAATAAGGGACATTTCTATAATACTCTGCTAATTGATCTTGAGGAGTATTTCTCAAAGTTTGCCAGAGATTATGATTCTCCATGAACTTCGGATTATGATAATGAGAATTATGAGATCTTCCATGCTCAAAGTGCCAGATAGGAGATTCAATTCTTCCTACTCTATAACCTAAGGCATTAAACCTATAGTAGAACTCACAGTCTTCAGCTCCCCATGAAATAAATTCTTCATTCCAGAGACCACCTTCAATAACTTTCTCCTTATTATAGAACTGAGTCCAACCAATAGTAGAAGACTCTGTACGACAATTTGGTTCTAGTGAGTTAAGATCATGGCCAGAATCAATAAACTTCTTAAAGACATCCATAGGATAGTCTACTTGATACTGCCAGACTCCACAACCATATGGATAAACAACATCCATTTGATCATTAAGGAGTGCTTCATATGCCATCTTATGGGCTCTGACTGGATATACAACATCAACGTCATGACTACAGATAACCTTTGTATCTGCCATCATGATTAGATCATTTAAAATCCTAGTCTTATGAAATAGATTATCAGAGTTCTCTTCAAATACATGAGAAAGATTCTCAATAGGAGCAATCTTTTTAATCTCTGGTAAAGCTCTAAACTTAAAAGTTGATTTTGTATCTACTTCTTTTACAATGACTTTTGCATCTGTAAAAGTTTTTAGTAGATAAGATACCGAAGTAATAATATTTTTTAGCCTGTCTTCAGATTCAATCCGACATGGCATGATGTAAGTTAAGTCCATTATACCTCCATTTCAATCCAAGATTCTGGTAGAAGATCACTCATATCGTAATCATTATACCTAGTTCCAAACCAGGGTTTTGGTGCAACAATTTTACCACGGCCATTTTGCAACCATGCACCCCACCAACTCATAGAACTATTAGCAATGATAGCACCAGAACAGAGACTCATCATACACAAGTCATAATATGGTACAAACGATTCGACCCTGCCATCATTAGTATCTGCTGTATGAGAATACTTAATGTTTTCTGTTGGTAGAACGAATCTATCATCAGTAAAATGTTCGCGACACCAATCAAGATCGTCAGAGAATACAAAGACAGGAACATCATCAGGAAATTCTTTTAGAGCTTTCTCATAGTATGACAAAGGACAGACTGGATGATTCTCTGGTTGCTTTACATAATCACCACGACGCACATGAATGAAGATTGGATTGTCAAACTGTTCGACAACTTCTTTGCATGGATCTAAAATTTCTTTTTGAAATGTATAGTCTTCACGAATAATCTGTTCAGCATTCTTGAAATACTTTTCAGTTTGAAAATAGTCATGTAGATTTACATTATCAGGGCATTCCCTAAAGAAACTTTCATTGAAATGAAAGCATCCTGTTGCAATATTCTGAACGTTTTGAGTGAATCCAAAATTTTGAAACGTGACTGTACTCATTTCAAAGCAATCAAAAAGACCATAGTTTGAATCACCATAGTCATCTGGTGGTGGAACCAACCAGGAGTACCCATTTTGTTTTGCAATGCCTCGAAGGCCTGCATACTGAAACATTTGATTTCCAAGCCGACCATTTGAACCAAGTCGGTTATAACTAATTGACATCAATCTCCTTTTTCAATACGAATACTATCTTCATCAAAATGTTCAGTGGAAAACTCAAACATTACAGTGTCTTCTAATGCTTCCATTCGATGTCTCATTCCAGTGGGAACATGAAATTTTTCACCTTGTTTCAACTCTTTGACGTGTGCCATTTCATAGTCATCAAAGTGACTCCAGTATACCTTAAGTTTGCCACTTTGTACATAGAAGACTTCATCCTTTTTGTTATGATAATGCCAAGAACATTTTTTGCCTTTGCAAAACCAAAGAATTTTGCCACAGTAAAGTGAACCATTTGTGATCCACTTTTCGTATCCCCATCCCTTAGGAACGAATTTGATCGGGTCGTTTTGTGAAGAAATCATTGTCGTTAATACCTTTGTCGTCAATATAGAAGTCCCCTGAGGGTTTACCTAGATGAAGTTCATGGTATTTGCACCCCCAAGACTCTAATTGAGCCTTTGTAAAAGTGAGAAATTCTTTCTCCGCTAACTCGCGAGAGTTTTCAAATCTACCCATACCTCTAGCAGTCAAATAGACAACGTAATTGCCTTCATCATATAATTTATTTATTACCTGAATTCTATCCCACCTAGGATTTGCAAGGGTATATCTCTCATCCTCTTCTTTACCAGGAAAGCAAATAGTTCCATCTATATCAATAACATAACGCATTTAGAAACACCTCCTGTATGCTTTATAGAACTCAATAGTTTCTTCTGGAACATATGCTTGCCAAGCATTTAAATTAGCAACCAATGTTTGAGTATATCGATAACCAATAATTTCTTTTTCCAAATTAGTCACAAGATCTTGCACATTACGATCTTGATAGACAGATGCTTTGTTATATACAAGACTTTGAGGGAACTTCATTTGTGCAATATATCCACCCCAGATATCATCCATACGTCCAACATGAGGAAGGACAGCATAGTATGGAATCACTTCACGAGCCAGAAAAGTATTCTGACTATTGAAAGGAGACAGACTGTATGAACCATATGGTTTTTGAACATTGAATTTCACACATGGACTCATGGACATTCGTGCCATGGCATCAATATCAGGATCACCATCCCACAGATCAGCCTGAATCAGAACTTTACGTTCTTCTTTACCAACATATCGCGTTTCCTTGCGATGAGGAACCTGTTGAATAGGGAATCCACGATGCCAAAGTTCAGGATAGTTAGTAACACACAGAGGATCAAAGACTTCCGTAGAAGACTCATACAGATCCATCTCGATAGTCTTACCAATTAAAAGATCCTCACCCCAGTTTTCGTATGGAATGTTATCATCATCTACGGTTGCAATAACATCAGCACCTTGTTCATATGCATATACAAAACCGATGTTTCTACGTTGAATACTATTCCATCCAATAGTATCAGACAACTCTTTCCATCCGTGCTCCTGAATATCAGGAGACAGGTAGATACAGTCTAACTCTTTGTATAGGTGATGAGGTGTTTTCTTATCTCCAACGACAACCAGAGTCCATCCAGGCATCGCTGAGAAGTTCATGGTTGCCCTAGTGGGCTTATTGATAGTAGTTGTTACGATAAACTTTTTCATTTTAAAAACTTCTCGACAAAGTGCTTAGTTGTATAGTTGTTCACAGCAGTATTATATGCGCTTTCTCTCATTTGGTCAAACTCGTCATAGTTGTCTAACACATGACTTAAGATTTTCTTAAGATCCTCCTCGTCCTCAAAATACAGAAATTCTTTTTCTGGTTCAAAGAATTTTTCAATCGGATTCCAGGAATCCTTTTGACAAAGAATGACACATCTTGAGAATGCAGCCTCAAACATTCTTGATTTAATTTGAGGGGCCCATCCCCTATCCAATTCACTGAATGCTTTATTCTCTTTACCTCTAGGGAAGTTATGATATCTTTCAGCAGTTCCAGGATCGATATTACAGAGACCATGAACAACAGCAACCTTAGTTGCAGCATACATCATCATCTTATCTTGATAGGAACACCTAGGAACATTACCCATACTGTAGTGTCCGAATCTGAAATTGTATTTTGCGAATACATTTTTGACATAACTTTCCCAAGGCACAGCCTTCGGCATACTACCAAAGTAAGAAACATCAATTACTTTTTCTGATTTTGGTGGGATCCAGTCTTCGCTATATGGGAAGAAGACGAACTCTCTGTTATCAAATAGTTCTGCAGTATAAGGACAGATTGTAAGAATTTTATCAGCAACTTCATGAAGTTTTACTTTATCTCCAGGAGCAACACAGAAGTTTGGTTCTTCCAAAGTCAAGACTACTTTTTCTTTATCATCATATCGACCAGAGTATAGATCCTTATAGAAGTCAGCCATGAAGAGATAGCAATCTCTCGCAACACCTTCATACTTTTCAAAGTTTAGATAATAAAGAGGATCTTCCGTGAGACCATTTTCTGGTCTCAAAAAATTCAAAACTTTCATAATACTTCTGTGATGTCTTCCTTAGTTAATTTATATGTTCCAAAATGCTGCACTGAACGAGATGCCATTAGAACAGACTTTTGAACAGCAGTGTCAAGATCTTCCATAGTAGCGACAACAGATAGTGTTGCTAGAAATACATCTCCAGCACCAGATACATCATACACGTCTACTTTAGGTGCAGGATAAATCCTACCATTCCACTTTGCACCATTCATACCAAGAGTTACAATGAAAGAACAACTCTCTGAATAGGCAAGTGCTTGCTGATTTTCAAACTCATTGATCTTGATGTAAGCATTTTGATAGCAAGATAGATCTGTTTTCTTTGAGTCTACAAAGATTTTTCCCTTGTAATTCTGACAAACATAATTTGCAGCTGACCAAGGAATCAAACCCTTATCATAATCTGAAAAGATGATGACATCATAGTCATCTAAATTTTTTAGATTTTTTAGATTCAATGGATCAACACAAGTTCCTTCATCAACACGAAGAAGTTGTTGCTTTGATCTGGCATCAACAAATCGTGTCTTGCGAAGATCCTCAGGATTATTCGTAATAAAATCCACCTTACATCCAAAAGACTCTAAGTTCTGAAGAACATTAGATGCCATGCCAGGATGTAAGGTGGTCTCAGTATAATCTAAAACAGGAACTGGTGCCTCAGGGCTCAACCTACGACACTCTCCATAATTATATTCATCAACACAAGACTCTCCGATCAATAATACTTTCAATGATTTTACTTGTAGAGTGTCCTCTGACTTTATTGAAAAACCTAACTTCTTTTGCATAATCAGAACCTACAACTTCCTTTCCTTCATAATCAGATCCAACCATCATTATATCAGGTTTTGTCATTTTAACAAGTTCTCGTAATTCATCTTTAGAATTAAAAATGATTACCTCATCTATGTGTCGAATGGCCTCAAGAATAAATTTCCTATCATCTTGACTGTTGACAGGTCTCGAATCACCTTTCATTTGTTTTACTTTTTCATCAGAGTCAATGGCAACAATCAGTTTGGTTCCAAGACTTCTTGCATATTCAAACATTGCAATATGCCCAGGATGCAAAATATCAAAGCACCCATTTGTAAAAATGATCTTAGATCTCAACTTCATTTTTCTCCCATTGCCATGAATGAATTATTAAGATCTATACCTGATACAAATACATTTTTATATCCACGATCAAACATATATTGTTCAATAATGTCTGGAGTGAATACATGCTTATGCTTGTAATTGTTCCAAGGTCTCCAATACCTTTGACTAAAATCAGGAAGATATAAGAATAAAGTTCCACCTACTCTAAGTTTTTCATGCCAGTAATCCATTGTAGCCACCCAGTCAGGAACATGTTCCAAACAATGACTAGAGAAGATATAGTCTGGAGAAACATTTGGTGGAAGATTATCAGCATCCCATGGATCATCAAAATCAAGATCAATGGCAGTGGCATTAGGTAAAGCCCACTCTGGTTTCATGCATCCAATATCATAACCAAGACCTTTGCAAACATGCAGGGCGAAAGGAATAGCAAATTGAGATGCATTTCCTTCAGTTTGAAATTTAGGATACCACTTATGTTGAAATTCAATAGTTTCTATCATTGATATCTCCAAGGTAAATTAAAAAGATAACGAACTTGAGACCAGTCTCCCCACCTATGCCAAAGATATAGTGGTTTTTTAGACATGGTTTCAAAGAGTTGTGGTGACTCTAAAATATAATTGATTGCTGTTTCTATCATGAATACAGCGGATGCTTTTTCAAAAACCATACACCAATCAAACAAAGAGTAACCAGGAATAATTTGGTTCTCAACTACTTTATATCCACCATAACTTTGAGAGTCTGCTGGAATGTGTGGGAAGAACTCTAGTTTTGGCCTTGTACACCAAAGACGATTGACGTAGACAAACTCATCATCATCTTTTAAACCAAGAACATTATAATACAGTTCTTTCTCCTTTTCAATATTTCTATTGAAATGAATATAATCTCTCCAGTCTTTCCAATCAAGTCCGAGGTTATCATATTTCCCCTTCATTATTGGTTGGTAATCACCAAATCCCTGAAAGAAAAATAAATCAGGTTCCATTTTACTTGGAGCTCCATGAATATATTTGTCTTTGTGTGGGAATTGACAGGACTCAGGAATAGGTTCCGTACTGCCATTTACTGGATTACTATCGTCTCCCCAGGATACAAATTCAAAGTCAGGAATATAATCCTTTAACCATTTGAATTCATGAATCACAGGCCAATATACTTTATACCCAAGTTCATTTTGAATATAGTGTGCGCCTTTTTGTAGGAAGAGAATATCTCCAAGCCCACATGGTTGATAAATCAATCCAGTTTTCATTCTAACTCCTGAGGAACTTTTTCACGCCACAACCATCTTTCATAATCAACCCATTGCCAAGGTGCATTGAATAATTTTCCAACGCATTCCTCTGTATTTTTATAATGCCTTGGGTGACAGATCAAAGTGTCTGCCTTAATGTTGAGAGTGTCTACGATATAATTTAGGCAAGTATCAACGATGTGAATTTGCTCTGCATTTTCTATAACCCAACACCAATCAAATACACTTGGAGTTAGATCTGTATCCATCCAGATAACTTTACCATCATAATCTTCTGGAATACTCAGTTCAACACCTTCATGTGGTTTACGAAAACTATACCACTTATTTGCAAAGATGAATGGTTCTCCGTCCTGAATACCCAAAGTATCTTTTAGATTAGATTCCCTTTCATAATTACGTTTGTAAGTAAAGTACTCTCTCCAATCATGCCAACCAAAACCAGTAGCTGCATATTTTGATGTCATAATATCAACAGAACCATTAGGTTTTGGTTGATTAGAACAATCATATAGCATCACATTATCTTGTGGTAGATCAAGATCTACTCCACATTTAAAATCTTCAGTGATTAATTGATTGACACCAGCATTCCACATTTCTGATGTGACTGGATGGTACACATTATAATTTGTAGAAAGTTTCTTACAAAGTTTTTGAATAAAAAAGATGTCCCCCAAACCACCTTGCTGAAGGACAATGACATTAGATTTCATTAAGAATTTCTCTAATTTTTTCTTCTGCGGTATCAATTGGGAACGCTAAAAGATATCCCTGATCTCCATGATGTTCAATTAGAATATGTGTGTCACCAATAATCTCCTCAACAAAGTCATATCCATCACCACCATATAGTTTTCTTTGAGGCCATGAACCAGCAATGAAAGGGCGATCAACATAGATTCGTAAATCGTCCATGAAGATAATATCTTTTGATAGATCACGATTGTCCTTCATGACACGAAGTTCTTTCTCCATAGGAAGACGCTTATCAATATCTTCCTCAGCACCATAACTAGCATCTCCATAGTCTGCACCAGGGAAATGTGCATCTAGCCAGAATAGAGTTGGAGTATCACCAAGATCATTCAGAACATCAGCAAAACGATCCTCTGTATATCCATTATACAGATGAACATAATCCAGACTATTATATTTTTTCTCTAATTTTTTATAAAGACCATCATCAAGTTCTACACCATATGAATCGTCTACAACTTCAGTGAGAAGGACTTTATCCATACTAGAACCATCCCCAGTTCCACTCTCCACAAAATTCTTAATGTCAAAATCCTGAAGCATTTTCTTCAGTTTGACTGGATGATTAATTTGTCCCATAGTTAGCAGAAATAAGTAAGGTAAATAAAGTCTTCAAGGACTTCCATTTTTTTGACAATCTCTAGATTGTCTTTGATAGCATCCATTTTACTGGAATAGAGTTCATCTGAAATATAAAACTCATCGCTAAGAGTAATTATACCATCAGCATTGAAGTATTTTCCAATGTCAGGAGCTCCAAGATAAACAGGAATGGTTCCTGTTGCGAAACAATCAAGTAATTTTTCAGTGAAGTAAGTTTCATATTGTCCATTCTCAATTGCTATTGAGAACATATAATCACAAAGACCTTCTTCTTTATGTAAGATCTCATTGAATCCACGGCCATAAAGATCAACTTGATCTCTTAGTTTTTCCACCCATTCTAAACGTGTTGTATGCCCTTGACACATTCTTTTATTTGATGCAATCATGGAAATCATTTTTGATTTCTCATAGATCTTAGGTTCTTTAATCCAAAACCCTTGAGCAGGGCACCATTTAAATTTGGGATGAATTGAAAGCAAGTCTTGATTGTGAGTGAAGATTGCGTCAAAGGTATCTATGTATTGTTGAGAATTCATTTTTACTGAATCAACAATCTGTGGTGTGATATATTTTGATTCCAACAACCAGGCATATTTTGGACCTGGTTTCGGATTAATCCATGCGTATGGTAGAGTGCTATCAATATAAAATGTAGCCTCTCCACCATCTTTCACCCATTCAATATATTGAGATTCCTTTCCGTGAACAGAGTATCCTTTGTTTCCATTCGTAAGGTGAGTAAAGGTATCACCTACAAGATTAAACTTTTGACGCTGCATTAATTTGCTCCTGAATCCAAGTATATGTTTTACGAATACCTTCTTCTAGAGTTTGACTATAGTTCCATTCAAGTTTCTCACTAATTAGATCATTATTAGAGTTACGTCCACGAACACCAGTAGGTGCATCTAGTTTATACTTCTTCCTAACAACCTTACCAGAAACTTTAGCAGCAATCTCAACCAATTGATTAATACTGACCATTTCTTCAGAACCAATATTCACAGGTCCCATGAAGTCACTATCCATTAGTCTTCTAGTTGCTTCAATGCATTCGTCAACGTACAGGAAGGAACGAGTTTGTAGGCCATCTCCCCACACCTCGATAGCTCCACCGACCTCTGGGAGGTAAGCGACTTTACGGCTGATTGCAGCTGGTGCCTTTTCTCTTCCACCGTCCCAGGTTCCTTCAGGTCCGAAGATATTGTGATACCTAGCAACCCGAACAGGGATACCATGGTTACGATTGTAAGCAAAGTAGAGACGCTCACTGAAGAGTTTTTCCCATCCATACTCAGAATCAGGTGCGGCTGGATATGCATCATTTTCTCTCAGTCCAGGATTATTTGTTTCTTCTTGAGCATACTCTGGATACATGCAAGCAGAACCAGAATAGAAGATCTTGGTTTTGTTTACTTCATACCTCTCATTAAACTTTCTTTGTTCCTCAAGAACATTCAGATTGATAGACACTGAGTTGTGCATGATGTCTGCATCATTTTCACCAGTGAATACAAATCCTGCTCCACCCATATCAGCAGCAAACTGATAGATCTCATCAAAGGATTCATAGTATTGATAAGGAACACTTGCATAGAAGTTACCAAGATATCCTTTAAATGTGATACAGCGACGAACAAAATCTACATCACGTAGATCACCTTGAATGAATTCGTTTGCCTCTGTATCAGAAAACTCAGGTCGCTTAAGGTCAACACCACGTACCCAATAGCCCTCTGAACGAAGGCGCTTTACCATATGACTCCCGATAAATCCACCAGCACCTAGGACCAATGCTGTTTTTTTATATTCGGACATGTTTTAATTTTAATTCCTTCCTATGTATCATACTAAAAAAGACCCCTGTTGTCAAGGGTCTTTATGAAGGTCAGGCTCGCCAGTTGGCATATTTAATGACCCTTACCAACGGGGTCAGTTTTTCCAAAGAAAACTAAAAGGACATTTAGATTCTTTTTCTTGTTGCCCAAACATAAAGTCTTTAGACATGATTGGACTCAATCTTTTTAGATTGATGTTTCTATGAATTTTTAATTTGAGATCTTCTGGTGGTTCTTTTTTAATCAATTGAAACTTATCATTGATATTGTTTGAGTAAAAACAAACCTCATAGATTGGATCTCCCCTTTTAATCATAACAGATTTCTTAGTATCATAAACATCATATGCAAATGAAATCGTTCTTGGCCAAGAAGAAATATTGAACCAACCATTGACTATGGTTATATTATTTTTTGCAGATGTACTTGGATGTGATCTTTGTTCAATCCAAATGTTTTTTTCTCTAGTCCAAAAAAGAAAGTGAGGTGCTGTTAATTGCATCACTAACTTTTCTGGATCTGTTAGATACCATTTAGGACTTTCAAAAGTTGGTATAGTTAGTACGTTATATGTATCATCACTTATACGAGGACTATTGACAAAGACTTCTCCAGTTTCTTTGTACTTACTAAAATCAAAGTCAAACCTGATATCAATTGGACTACGAACTATGAAAGTTCGTTTTGCTTTATGTGACCAAGCTGGACATTCATAATAGGATAGTCTTTTGTCAGCAGTAGTAATTGCTGCTTCTATTGGAAAAGAAAATCTATCATCAGCCAAAACAGATCTTTCTGGCTCAAGCAATTCATCGTCTGTTCCAAATCCAGATTCTGTTGGATAATAATAGACTTTTTTCATGATTATAAAGTAAACGTTGTTGATATATTAAAGGAAAGGGTACATCTTTCTTTTTTTGATGGTATTACATAGTGTAATAAATCTGCTGGAAAGATCATTACCGTTCCTTCTTTCATTTCTTTAGTATCAATTTCCTTATGTAAGAAGAACATCTGTGAAAAATCTGTAAACATTGTATTATTCTCCTCATTGAGATCTAAAAGATATGCAGCTGAGAATGTAGTAGATGTGTTCAGATGTGTATGAGCTTCTTGATAACCACCTTCAGGATAATAGTTCCACCAAATGTCTTCAAGATGACTTTCATTTGGTGGAATAGCCATTTCAATTTCTGAAAACATTTGATCCAAAGGATTCCAGACTAAAGAATCTAGAATCCAATCTTGCTTTATGAATTCATTTTCATGTTTGATGGAGGTGTAAACGTAACTTTTCCAATGTATAGTATAATCTTCTTGGTGTTCAGTATACTCTTTTTTGATCTGTGGTAAAAGATATTTTTTTATTTCTTTATGATTAGGAACTTCAGTCCAAAAAAGAAATGGTGCATTAAATTTTTTGTGCATAACTATAAAATGGAATCTATAACTTAACCTGAGTCAGTTTAACGACCTACTGAGTCTTTCACGTAACAAGGAACACCATCTGGATCTAACCACTTGGGATATTCTGAGTCTTCGATAGCAAGAAGCATCTGGTCTCCATTATCAAACAGATAAATGTCTGAATATTTTTTAGTATACTCATGTGCTTTTTGCATACGGAAATCAGGCTTTCCATTCAATTGAATATATCCACGTTGAACAAACCGATAAGGAAATCGTTCATGGATAACAATAGTCTCTGTTGAAGCAACAGACTTAGGATCTAGATCATTCATCGTGCTTCAACTGCATCAAGGTCAACAAAGATTTGTTCCATCAAAATATCATAATCATCTAAAGGATCACCTGAAAAAACTACACCATTGGACTCATAAAACTTGCGAACTTTTTTGAAAAGTTTCGGGTTCTTTACGTCAAGAAGAAAATCTCCGTTTGCTGCCCCTTTGAGGGTTTGAACGTCTTTCTTGAACTTCGCCGTGATTGTCATTGCTTTGATTGATTACCTGATCATTATAAGGGATTGAGGGACGGATGTCAATCCTTTTCGTACTCGTCAGTCATTTTCTTATGGAGATCTGCAAAATCATTTGTCATATCGACATAGCGATCAGCCCAGGTGTCTCCACCTTCTGTGCCCTTGAGGGGATTGATACAACTGTCATCACCATGATTGTTGCAAACTAATCCAGCAAGATCCAAATCAGATCCCATTGCACCCGTATGCCAGTAATGTTGACCGTTCATCCAGACAGCCCCACATTTGGGACATTCCTTACGTTCCAATTTTAAATCGGACAAGTTGAGGTCGGACATGTTTTTAGTTTGTTATTTTAGGAGGTGGACCCAAAGAAGATAAAACTTCTTGTTGTTTTAAGTAAAGTAGAGCATATTGCAATAATATACTCTTTACTTCCTCGATGTCATTACACTCGGCAACTTGTCTAGAAAGCATTTCATATGCAAACTGTTTTGCTGGTGATTGTAGTTCCATTAGCTTACATATTGGTATTATTTAACAGATTCAATTTTAACAGATTCCATCCTAAGAAATCTTTCACTCATGTCATAGTATAGTTTTTTATTTTCAGTCAAAACATAATAACCAGTAATCTCATTACTATTACAAGTATAACCATAGGCTCTTACTTTTTCACAGACACCATCAATGTTAAAACACTTGTTTGTGTGAAGGTAATCGTGATAGCGTTGGTCTAGGTTAATCATCGGATTTCAAAATCTAGTTTACGAACCTTACGCTTGCGTCGGTCCTCTTGGTATTGTAAATCATCTGACCTCAGATGTCCTTGTTTCTTAACATTACTTTCATTATTGGTCATAACCACTTGGTTAAGATCCATTGCACCGACAGTATCATCTATGATTTTCATCATGTTCGGACACCCACAACATTGAATTTTACTTGTACTAGCCAATTCAGTATTGCACATTTTGCATCTTATAACTAACATATTAACTCGTCATATAAAGTTTTTAGTATGTCTACTAATCTTATATATGAAAAAATTTATGCTTATATTGTAAAGCGGGATATCGGAATCGAACCGATGACGAAAGGTTGGAAACCTTTAGTTTTGCCTCTAAACTAATCCCGCATACTCCCCCACCTGGACTCGAACCAGGGACAGGGTGATTAACAGTCACCTGCTCTACCAACTGAGCTACAGGGGAATATTGAAAGGGGGCGCTTCTGCGTAGGAGAAGATCTTTTTATATACTCCCCCAACGGGCAAGGAGGGACTCGAACCCCCGACCGAGGCATTAGAAGTGCCTTGCTCTAATCCACTGAGCTACTTGCCCTTGTTTGTTAACTCTTTATTGAGTTTGAAATAGAGTTTGTAGTACCTCTTTTTCATTTCATCAAGGGTATCCATATCATCTTGGAAACCCATGTACTTTAGAAGTTGATAAGATCCTTCAAGTTCACTCAGTAATCTTAACACGTTAGCTGGATGTCTGTCAAGGCCTCCAAACTCATACTTACTTAAATTATCCATCAATTGGAATTAACGAGAACATTTCATTTAATTCTTCTTCTTCATTTGGATTATTCAAATAGATATCAAACCCTAAAGTTATTCTTGGAGTATCAAAATCTTCATCGACAACAACTTTATGTTCCCTGTATCCTGGGCCTATGTAAATGTTACCGACTTCATTTTCAATCTCATAGTCATTAAAGACTGTTCTTGATTTCTTTGGATCTATACTTATATATCCATGATAATCCCACTCATGATTATGCCAGTTTAAAACTTGTCTTGGATAATGATAATTGATCCAACACTGCATCCATTTTGATTGATCACTTGGAATATATTCATTAATTAAATTTTTGAGTTCAATGAATAACTTATGTGATAATTGTGATGGTGCAGTTAAAGTGAAAAAGTTATACTTATAATAAGACCAAGTAGAATCTTCACCATTCATTACTTCTTGATGAAGATCATAGGCCTGATCAATTAGATTTACAAATTCATTTTGATTGTCAACTACCAATTCAGATTTATGTATTTTATAATCCATAAAAATTATTCAAATGGCACCGCATATTTTAGTTCAATAACATATCTTTGAAAATCTGGTTTTTCTTCAAGGTGGACAAAAGGATTATGCCTAATTGTGCTTGTAGAATCGTATCTAACAAGTCTGTTCGGTAATGGTAAAATTGAATCTACATCATTTTCTCCGACCAGAAAATCTAAGCTTCCCCTTCTATCAACATCATATTCCAAATTTGTAAAGTAACAAAAGGTCGTATGTTCTTTGTCAGACTTATGAAAAGTATCAAAGTCCCAACTATCCATACTTCTGATTACAGCAAAATAGGGAAAGTAACCCTTATACTTAGGAAACTCATCTGCAATTTTTTTAACCAAAGATTTATATAATTCTTCTTCACGAGGAATAAAGTTACTAGGATCTGGAATTTCCAGATCAACTTCTACATCCTCATTATCATCAACATCAAATGCAACTGTCTGAGATTGACTTAGATCTAAATCATCCTGAGATAGTGCTGCAACCAATTTCTCTCTAGGGCAATCAACACCCTCATATTCAAAGAGATCGACTAGCAGCTCGATGCTCATTTCAAATTCTTCACCTTCCAAATATTTTTTTAAAATTACTGGGTAGAATCTTTCTGGACCCATATACGTCACCAACGTAGTTGGAATATAACTTTCAATATCCTTCCCTTCGTAATCATTATCTAAAGGTAGTTCTGGATCATATACTCTGGTATTAATATTTTTTTGAGTTTCAGCATCAAAAAAATTTTCTTTAATTTCGTATACCATTTTTATTAAGACCAATTTAGTTTTTTAGCGTAATCCCAAGCATAAACTTCGCGATTACCTTTGATTCCCCATCCCAACCATGTATATGCAGGCCGCATATAGTAAGAAATACTTTGATCATGCCCTTCAAATACAGGAAGAACACGTTGGAAAATAGGTTCGTTAACCATCCAGCGAACTTGACCTTCGAGTGAAGAGGGATCGCATTGATATTTAGCACAGAAGTTGCCAAGTCCTCTGTAGCGACCGATACTAGTCCATTGAATCAGACCAAATCCTCCAGCCTTACATTCGGTATAGGAAACCCGAGCACCACCTTCACAGATGTTGGAGATGAACTTACTCTCTTGTTTGATGTTACCCATGATCGTAGCAAGAGCATTACGATCTTTGATAAGTGTTAGTTCCTGTAGTGTTGCAAGAACATACTGTTCTTCAGGTGTGCAGTTTTCGCACTTCCAATTGGGTTCATACTGGACAACTGGTGCTTCTACTGCTGGTGGATCAGAAATTTCTGTAATAGAAGGATATGCACAAGCAGAACTAGTGAGTGTCAGTGCTGTGAATACCAGAGTTCGTTTTATCATAATTAAAATAATCTTTGCGGTAGTACCTTCCAAGGATGTTGCTATTATAGAAGGCAGGGGTGCCGTTGTCAAGGGCCTCGGTCAGGACATTATTGATGAAGAGTTGGCGAGTCTCTTCATAGTTGACTTTTCCAGGGGTAAGGTGTAAGGAGAGGATTTCTCTAGCAAAAGACTCCCGTCCATACTGTTTAATATCCTCTTTAAGCTCTGGACAACTACCATAGTACTTTCTCCAGTCACTTTCACTAGTAACTCTTCGCCGCTTGCCAGTATTAGTACTACTTCTAGGCTTTCGTTTTTGCCAGAAGTACTTTCTTCCAATGTAGGAACGATTGGTGATGCTACAGGTGATCTTGTAAACAAAACCATGGTTACCCCCAATAAGACTCCCGTCAAAGACGCGGCCACAATAGATCCAGGGATTCTCATATTCTTTACTTTCTGCCACATAATCATGACTAAACTAAAAATATTTAGTTAGTCTGGATAACCATCATCGTCATCAAATATTTCATCATAATCACCAACCATTCCTTGAACTGGTGTTGTATATGCCTCTGTATCTGAATAAACTTCAGACTCAAGTTCTTCGATGATCTCTTTGAGAGCCATTACTAAAACTTTAAGCTTAGCTTTGTTCATCCCTCTTTACCTCTAACAAGGCAATTGTACATAAAAAAAGGGGACCTGTCAAGGCCCCCTTCAGAAAATTGATTGAGAATCAGGATTTAATGCTCTGAATAAGAAGATCAATGTTCTCTTCGTCTAACTCAGAGATGATGTATTGTGCTTCCTCAACAGTTTCAGCTTCGCCGTTCTGAAGTAGGAATTCAACCATCGCAGAACCCATCTGAGCCTGCTCAATGATGCTGTTGATGAACTGATCACTCATTCCTTCAACCATGACCATAGCGCCTTGTAGGGAGTCTGCAATGCCCTCAGAGACGAGGTGCTGAAGAACTAGGTCTAGTTCACTGGACTCCTTCTTGACCTTCTTAACTCCATCCAATGCAGCACTCAAACGACTTGACTTGAGTGCAGTTCTTCCAGAAGGTGCCTTTGATGCAGGAGAAGACATCAAAGGATTAGAAGTTTTAGGCTTGTTGGACTTGGATGCAGCCATGCCAAACTTCTTAGCAGCAGCAGGATCAGACTTTCTTAGTCGATCATACTCGGCGTTACTTGCAGTTTGTTTCGCAGTAAGTGTAGGTTTTGCAGGTTTTGCAGCGGGTGCAGGTCTGGATGCTCCACCAGAAGGTCTAGATGCTCCACCACCAGATCCACCTTTGCTGCCGGGACCGGGAGTAGTTGGGGATTTAGATGATTTCTCAGGACTACCAGGTTGTGGCTGGCGCTGTTGTGCTTGACCTTCACCTGATCCAGATGGATTACCACCAGGACCCTTGTAGGGTTTTTTAGGAGTTGATTTTGATCCACCACCCATTAGGCCACGAGCAACACCACCAATAACACCAGCGGTAGTTCTAGCAGGGGCGGTAACGGCTCTACCAACAGCATTTTGCGATCTTGCAAGAGGATTCTTAGAAGTGGTTGTATTACCAGCAAGACCTTGGAGTCCTGCTCCAGCAACATCTGCAGCACCTTTGGCAATACCTTTGGCGCTTTTAACAGCGGATTTAACACCACCACCAACAAATCTACGAATCCCTCTACCAATCTTCTCTCCAGTCTTTCCGCCTTGGAGCTTAATGAACTCAACAATCTGTTGAGAAAGTTGATTCACAAGTTCAGGAGACTCATTTTTCATTCTGGTTGCCATGGCACCAGGAATATATCTTAGATGAGTTTCAAATAGAAGTGACTCGTTTAGATAGGGATAAACTGTTTGTGAATGAATTGACTCTTCAAATACATCATCAATTTTAGCGATTGATGAAGTCTTAAAGAAATCTGATACATCGGACTCAGTATAACCCTGTTCAACCATATAAACGCCTACAGAGTTGATGACACTCTCAGCAATAAGTTTTGCTTCTTCGAGTTCCTGTCTGTTGGCATATACAGAATTATATGACTCAACTAGTCCTTTTAATTGATTAGAGGGCTGCATTTTTTTGAAACAACTTTTTTCCTGCTTTTATTTATAAAAAAAGAGGTTATTAAAATAGGAATGCTTCCCAGTCAACAGTTGAATTGACCATTGTTCTTTTTGATATAATGGTTTCATCGTCAATCATTTCATTCATATGACATAAGTCCTCATAACGATTCTCTCTACTATACAACTCATTCAAAACAATATTTCCAGCAATAACAGACCTACCTTTTTTTCCAGAGACTGCATGTAAAGCCCATGATGGAAAAATTATAAAGTCTCCCTTGTCTTGTTTTGGGTAAGTTTTATTTGCTTCAGAATCATAAAAATAAAAACACTTATCTTCAGTTGGGCGTATGAAGTGAACCCAACTTAAAATAAGCATACTACTATAGTGATCATGAACCTTATGCGTTGCGATATCTGATGAATATACTTGCAACCAATGGTCAAAAGAATACTGTGCTCTATGATGAAGTCCAAGATCTTTCATTGCAGAAGCAATTTTTTCAGAGTAAGTATCCAGAAAAATTGCTTCTGGTCTTTTTAAAAGATCAGGCTCAAAAAAAGAAGATGAGAGACCCACATCTTCTTCGGAAATGACTGGATAATTTTTAGTTGTTTCTAAAATTATCTTGTCAATTTTATGTTCATCAAATTTGAAGTTTGATCTCCATATAATCATAACGTATTTTGTTTATATGATACGATGGGAGTCAATGGTTCAATACGATCCATCTCTTCCCATATTTTTTTAAACTCGTCAAAGTTTGAATCCTGTGAAGGAGTCTTTTTTGACATCTTGCTTGATTCCACCAACGACATAACTTTCAACCTCAGTTTCTTGTGGTGCTACTTGGAGTCCTTTAGAAGAAATCCAATGTTCAGTCCAAGGAAGTGGATTGTTTTTCGCTGCAATATCATAAATTGGTTTGATACCAATAGCTTTCATGCGACGATTTGCAATCCATTCCACATAATTTTTTAGTAGTTTGTCATTCAAACCAATCATTGAACCATTCTTGAACAGATATTCTGCCCAAAGTTTTTCTTGGTTGACTGCTGATTCAAATGTTCTAACTACCCAATCCTGCTCTTCGATAGCAATTTTTTGCATGTCAGGATCATCACCTTGTCTCCACTTGTTTAAGATGTTCTGTGTGATGACCAAGTGTTGGTTTTCGTCCCTGGAGATAAGGCTAATGATTTTAGCCGATCCTTCCATAAGCTTAAGTTCTCCAAATGCGAACGAACATGCGAAGGAGACATAGAATCTAATTCCTTCCAGGATGTTGACATTAGCGACTGCTCGATAGAGTTTTCTTTTAAGTTCATAGAGAGTTGATTCGGCTACAGGAACCTCATCCAAGACGTGTTTCCACATGTTACTGCTAGCATATTCTGCAGCACTTGATATAAAATCATCATAAGATTCAGTGACAGTTGTTGCTCTCTCTAGAATCTTAGGATCTTGGAGTATGGTATCGAAGATTTCTGAAGGGTTGGCATATACATTTTTAATAATGTATGTGTAGGAACGACTATGGATCATCTCCATAAATTCCCAGACCTTCATACAGGCTTCGAGTTCAGGGAGAGAGCAGTAAGGCGCGAACGCCATACCAGGGCCTCTTCCCTGTACAGAGTCTAGCATGACTTGATACTTCAAATTGGAAGTAAAGATGTGCTTTTGCTCTGGACGTAAAGTTTGATAATCTGCACGATCCTTTTGGAGAGAAACCTCCTCAGGACGCCAGAAATACCCCAGTTGTTGAGTTGTCAATTTATCAAAGACAGGATACTTGTAAGTATCATATCTCTGCACTCCTAGTGGAGCACCAAAAAACATTGGTTGCTTTAGGGTGTTTACAGGTTGAGAGTTGAAAACTGTAATTGAATCTACTTTCATATTATATTTTGATGGCTCATTTGTCTTAAATTGTACAAGACTCACAGTCTTCCTCCGCTTCGATTTCTTGAATTAATGAATTTAACTTGTCAATTTTATCATCGACCTCATCGGTCTTATTATCATACGTGTTTTGATAATATGATGTTTTCCACCCGTACTTATATGTAGTTAAAAGATCATTTGCCATGACCGATACAGGGACTTCATTGTCGGGATAGTTTTCTGGATTATAACTCCAGTTTCCACTGATGGCTTGATCAAAGAATTTTTGCATCACCGAGACTATTTTAACATATCCATCGTTGGATTTCATGTCCCACAGCAAAGTATAATTATTTTTTAATGTATTGAACCCAGGAACAATTTGCTTAAGAGGGCCTTTTTTGGACTTCTTAACGGACAAATATCCGCGAGGAGGTTCGATCCCATTGGTTGCGTTTGACACAACGGAACTGCTCTCCGAAGGCATTTGTGCTGACAATGTTGAGTGCCTAAGTCCGTAGGTAGTGATAGATGTCCTAAGAGATTCCCAATCGTGCTCATAATCAATACTTGTAATCTCGTTTACATCTTTCTTGTATGTGTCAATTGGTAAGACACCGTTTGCATATTTAGTCCTATGGAAATATTCACATGCACCTTTCTCTTTGGCAATCTGATTTGATGATTTTAGAAGGAAATATTGGAAAGATTCTGACAGTCCATGAACGGCGTCCCACGCCTCCTGTGAGTCATATTTGAATCCAAGTTTAGCAAGATAATGTGCAAGACCGATATAACCAATTCCAAGGGATCTACGTGCCTTTGTGGCTAATTCAGCAGCAATAATAGGATACTTCTGATAATCAATCAGTTCTTCAAGACTACGAACCGAAAGATCACATAGATCTTCCAACTCATCATCAGTACGAACTTTGCCAACATTAATGGCAGAGAGAATACACAAAGCAATTTCTCCTTTGCCATCAATATGCTGAAGAGGATCTGTTGGTAGAGTAATCTCTTGACAGAGATTAGACATATTTACCTTGTCCAGGAATGATGAATGTGTATTACAGTGGTCAATATTCATAATATAAAGACGACCAGTTTCTGCACGTTCCTTAAGAATGTTTAGAAAGAGTTCCTGTGCCCCGATAGTCTTTCTTGGAACAGCATCATTGAGTTCATGCATCCGATATAGAGTGTCAAAGTCATCAGTACCAAAAGCATCATACAGACCTGGTACGTCATGCG
>Ga0098049_1000242_pt1 | contig 22622 bp, 28 predicted proteins | sample 13BtaG_FD_92582 | JGI IMG/M metagenome (GOLD analysis project Ga0098049, IMG submission 92582) | Marine viral communities from the Subarctic Pacific Ocean - 13B_ETSP_OMZ_AT15268_CsCl metaG | ecosystem: Environmental > Aquatic > Marine > Oceanic | place: Subarctic Pacific Ocean | collected...
AACAAAACCTACTTCATATACATCTTCTGTAAATTCAAAAGTATAAGTGCCACTTGTAATTCCTAATGAATTACCTGTCGTTCCATATTTACCTTGTTCAAATGTATAAATATATGCAGGATTAGTACCACCACCACTAATAGTTAAACCTGTTTGATAGGTGCTATCAGTAAAGTCTTCATTGACTGTTTGTTCAGTAGCCATAGCAATAGGCATAGGGTATATTAATAAACCTACTATTAGTAAACGAACTAAGGTATTGAATTTGCGAAGCACTCTCTCATCACTTCCTACCTCTTCCTACCATCATATTATTTTTTGCCGCCATCGTACCAAATAGCATGACCTTTTTCTATCATTTCTTCATTTATATTGACTTCATCTACAAATAACTCACCCAATATACGACCATACTTACCTGATCCGTGCGATTTCATTTCGACTGGTTTAAATTCTAATCTATCAATAAGCCACTGTTTTGCAGCAAGCCCTCTTGCTTTCTCTTCCAGATCTCTTGTTCGTGATTCTGGAGCATCAATACCCATGAGTCGTACACGACATTTATGCCACACATTAAAACCCAAATCAATTCTGACATCTACAGTGTCCCCATCTACTATTCTTAAAACTTCTACTTTATAATAATACATATTTCTCCTCTACGATGACAAAGGGGGCTTTTGCCCCCAAAGTCTTTGCGCACCTGATCCTCTTTTTGAGGATCAAATTCTAACCTTTCGGAAAGTTTGACATAAATTTAAAAGGCGATTCTTCAACTACATTTTGTAAAGCTGAGAAAAACGCTGCACCAGCAGCTACCAAAGCACCCTCTAGTACGGACATTTCGAGCCAGCCTGATTGCGCAGCAACTATTACTCCAACTCCTGCTTGCATGCCAGTTCTTAGCGCCCTTATCAAAGACACTTTAAAAGCGTCTGTTAGTTCCCAATTCATATATTCTCCTACTGTTTTGCGAAAGTTATTTTCCAAGTTTCAGGTCCTAAGACACCATCTTGGGTTAGTCCAAATTCTTTTTGGAGTTCCATAACTTTCAATCTAGATCCATTTCCAAACCATCCATCAGGAGTTAATCCTGCGGCTTTTTGCCACTCTTTTAACTCATCTGATTTCATCATTGGAACTTGAACTTTAAAATGCGTATTTGGCCACTTAGGAAAATCTTTAGAAAAATCATAAATTTCTGTTTCTTTTTTTCCGATGTCGGAAACAACTTCTGCTGGACTTTTAGAATATACTGGCTCTCTGCCAGATACGGAAATAAACTCATTGTCACCACAATCATCAAAATCTACATACTTAACCATAACTTCTTCACCAGAAAGTATTGCATCTCTTATTCTTGGATATACAAATTTATATGCTGAAACGCTTGATCCTACCCACCCATCAGGTTTTACTAGGTTACTTTCTTGATTTTGGCCAAAAATGAGACAGCCGCTAGTCGACTCGTCAGAATTACCAGTATGCCATAAGATATACTCGAAATTTGGGACATCATTGACATACACCATGCCACGATGCCAGTCGCCATATTTCTTCTTATACCTTGCATGAAAACCTCCTTCTGTGCGAAGTGTTAATTTATACATTCCAGCAGGGATTCTAGTTTCGTGTTTTACTTTTTTTGATCTATATTCATCTTCAATGGTATAGCAAAGAAATTTTCTTTTGTTATCAGTAATATCAAACAAGATACCACTTGTTGAATCTTCTTGTGAGCTTATTCTTAGGACTTCTAAAATCATATCAAGACCATTTTAGATGAGCTAAAACTTGTTTCAGGTATTTAACAATTATACGGAAAGAATTTTAGATCATCCCAAAAATACATCTTATTTTCAGATGATACAGTAAAACCTACCTGTGCTGGTGGAGACCAGTCACCAGATATATCTTTAAACCACTCGGATCCACCATCAACAGATGGAGCTTGCATAAACCATCTACCACGATTAGATATACAAAAATAATGATGAAAATGACCAGATAAGATTAGATCTGCGTCCCCAATAGGCTCTCTGCCCATACATTGACCTGCAAACCATCTAATACCTTTATCAAAAGCATATTTACCTGATTTTAAAGAAACTCCAGATCTAAATTGGTGACCATGAACCATCCCAACAATTTTACCTGATACTTCTACAGTTGCAGATAATTCGCTCTCAGGGATCTGAAACTTAACATGTCCAAATGCTTTTTTATTTTGAGCTAAGATCTCCTGAACCTGCTCTACTATTGCGACATCGTGATTATCAGCAAAATCCGTATAAGATTTTCCGTTGTTTCGATTCTCACCATGATTTCCAGCAATTGCCGAGATTACGACATTGTCAAATAATGGAGCCCATTCAGTTACAGCTTTAACCATAATTCTACGAGCTACCTTAACTTGATCACGAAGATTGAGCTGAACACCATAGGTTTGTGTGTCATAGTGGCCATTACAATTTTCTATAATATCACCTAAAGCAATAATGTGTAAGTTTTTTAGCTTCCTACCATTTTTTCTTAATTTTAAAATATAATCTTTAAAATCTGGGATCATCTGATTGAGGCGATCTACAATTGCAGCAGTTCCGTCCCCATCAGGCTTTCCCAGTTGCCAATCTGACCACGCAATGACTACACTATCATTTTTATCAACTTTAGGAAGTTTAGGCTTTTTAGCTTTCTTAACTTCAGCTAATAGTTTGTCATAATCTGGATCATTAGGATTTCTTGGTTTCTTAGATACTATTTTTGCTTTATAGTAAAAAAGTCGTGTCCCACCATCGACCATAGAGTCCCAACTTCTAACCTCAACTGGCTCTATTACATCATATAGTTTAGGATCTAGCTCTAGTTCCTTTAGTACATGAGAGAAGTCAGTGATGTTTCCATCTTTTTGTGGTTGAGAAGTTATCTCACCTTCATTACCTTTTAACTTATAACCAGGCTCATAACCTTTTAAATTTTCGTTATTTTTTCTTTTTGCATTGTTAAAATCACTATTATTCTTGTTGTAATCTTCAAGACTTGACATAGCGTTCCATTGTATTCCTAAGTTGTGTTCTTATAGTATCTACCATAAGAGGACAATTCTGATCTTCTACAAGCCAGATAGCAGCTTTTCTTGCTGATATTCCACTCTTGATACCCTCACAGGCTTCAATCCATGCAGCCCTGTTAGCTTCAGATTGTTCACGCCACGGAATAGGTCCAGATTTTTCTTTTGATTTATCTGCAAATTCCTCTAGCGAAGTCATTATTCTTCTTCGTTATTTGTTGCGTCTGGTACATTTTCACCAGAAACTTGTGCTAAAACTTGTTGCAAATTAGTACTACGAACTTTAAGTTCAGAGTTTCTTAATTCAAGATTAGCTATTTTTTCGGCTGTATCTGCCAACATTTGCCTGAATGTTTTATTTTCAGCTTGCAAAGTGTTAACTAATTCAGCAATTTGTTCTGGAGTTAATTGTTCTCCTGCCATCACAATCCTTTCACTAATAGTATCAGTAATTACAACATCATTATATACATAAAATGTCTCAGATTGAAGTTTTAGGAGTCTTTATTTTCTTCTTTATGTTCAGCGATTTGGTAATGATTTGGCACTATTTGATCATCCCCCATTATTGATTTAGGTGATCTATTGGTAACTTGACTTTTTTTAAGCAGTTCCCACTCTAAATTATAGTTATTTACCATATTGTTATTCTACTATAAAAATGCACTCGCCTGGGCATTCCTCAGCTGCTTCACGGACAAGATCTTCCTGACCAACAGGAACTCTTGCTAAACCCTCTTCACCCTGTGGGTTACTATGTATTAAGCTAAATATTTGTAGTTCTCTAAAATTACCGACAATTTCTTGTACATACGCTAAACCATCGTTTTGCATAACAAACACATCTGGAGCTATTTCAGCACAAAGTCCATCACCAGTACAGAGATCTTGATCAATCCATACTTTCATAGTTATATGATAACTTATTTTTTGTTTCTTCTAGTTATATCCCTATAGCCACCAGTAAATTTAGATCTAAGCCTAAAGCTCTCGTTATTAATAGTCTTATGATCATCTTCACTAAAAGTTGTAACATCTAACTCTATTTTTTCCCTCTTAAAAGGAATTGCATGTAAAAAAGGCATCCCTCTTTTTAAAAGTATATCCCCCTCTGAGTGCCATATACTTGGAAAGTTAACTTGATGAAAACTGTCAGTTTCAACAATACCTGGTAATACAGTAAAGTTATCATTTTTGTGAAGTAGTGGTGGAATAAATAGTGTACTCCAACCAGGTGGTGTAAAAAAGAACCAAGGACTTGTAAATTTAACAGCTCGTTTATAATCTTTTTCATCAAAAGGATAAGTAGGAAGTTGTTCAAAGTCATGAAACTCTATATGACTACTGTTTGTATTTATAGAATTAGATTCAAAATGAAAACTATCACCATGTCTTTGTACTAATAAGTCATACCACATTGGGATTATGTATCCTTGTGTAAAGTAATCAACTACAGCAGGGCATTTTTTAACTGTATGAGAATTGTAATCTTTAAGCATATCACCCATCTTAGGAAAGGGTTGTGCATGTAGCACTGCTAGATCTAAGTTTAACTTTTGAAACCATTCAGGTATCATCTGACTAGCTGGTACTGGTGGTGCTATCTCTACTAACGGCTCGTCTATTGTAGCAAATCGCATTGTTTTAGTTTGAACCCATTTCATAACTTATTCTCAAAAAACCAATGATCTGGTTCTGCAAAATGCAGAAATAACATTCCTACTCTATTCCAACTTGGAACTGGAAAATCTTCTCGCCAGTGATCTTGTTCCTCACCATAAAAAGCTAGTGCCTCATTTTCGTCTAAATTATATTCTTGATCTTCTACTATTAGTGGCCATTGTACATTTTGATACAAACACACATCAAGAGTATAAGTACATGCGTTTGTGTCTTTGTGTTTGTGTAATTTAGCATCTTCACCCTCATAATGAACAATAAGACCATAAGTAAATTTTAAAGTATCAGATCCAAATATTTCTTTAGCTTTATCTAATACTTCATCTGCATAATTTTTTATACTTGAATTTTGTTCACTTGATTCTTCAAACCTACCAAATCCCTCAAAGTATTCAAAGTTCTTATAATTGTTATTTAGATAAGATTTTAAATGATTAAAAGATTGATGGTTTAATAGATCCTTAACAAGTTTTACTTCTTTAGCCATTTTTTCCTCGGCAGTAGTTTCTTAGGTCTTCTAGCTAAAGCGTCAGGATATAAAGTATTAGTTTCTCTTCTATTTACTGCTGATCCAACAATCATATTCCATCTTTCACTAAATGTTTCATTCCAGTCAACCCATTCAACTTTTACAGGCTTAGAGAAAAGTATATTAAACATTACAGTATCGTGATTTAGCTCCAGTGTATCTTGTTTCGGATCAGTCCACTCAAACGCCCAAGATAAACCCCTAGACCAAGAATATATAGGCATAAAACCACCAATCAAAGATATAGGTAGATTTTTTCCTGCGTTTCTATCACTAGGTACAATATCTAACCATACTTCTGGATCATCCGTAAAAAACATAAACGGCATAGTTATTTGCATGACAGGTTGCTCTGGATTAGCCCATGCTTCCTTTTCTTCCATAATAATGTCTCTAAAAGGTCCATGATGTTTTACTGCACCATGATAATTAGCTTGCATAGAATAACCACCAAATCGATCTACTTCATCAGCAAATTGATTTTGTGACAAGTTTACTTTTACATGACTGTAAGGAAAATACATTTCATACAATCTGTTTCTCATAAACTGTGTTGAGACACAGCCATTAGGTGCTTTTACAAACTTTCTAGGCGCACCATAATTAATAATAGGTATACTGCTTTCCTCTTCGTGTTCTTTACCTACTGTATTTGCTAATGGTTTAGGTATAGTGAAAGCTACTCTTGGTAAATTTCTACTAGTTTCTCTGATTGGCTGACTCCATAAAGATCCGATGTCAGGTATTTTTATTGGACACTTACTCATCTAATATTCCTTCCTTAGTCCATTGTTTTTTATTCTTTTGTGTGAGCCAACGATACCATCCATTTTGCCTAGTTCTTTCGGCAGCTCTACTTTTATCATAATAGTCTTTGTCTTGATCATCCATTTCTGCGACTTCTAATTTCTTTAGGGTTTCTCTTTTAAATGGAATTATTTGTATTAGTGGCATACCCTGTCTAAATGTTCTTTCACCCTGACCATGATATAAAAATGGAATATTCATTTGATGATAAGAGTCTGTTTCAACGATACTAGGGAATATTTCTATGTCTATATTTCTGTGATACCACGGATCCATAACCATTATTGACCAACCAGGTGGAGTAATTATATCCCAGGGGTTCTCAAACTTTAAAGCTGTATGAAAGCTATGATCGTGTAACGGCATTTTACCTATAGATCTTGCATCGTGAAATGATATTGTGTTTTCAAATGCGTGCTTGTTATACCAATTTAAACCAGAATCTCTATCATGTGATATTTTAAGATCTAACCAAAGTGGTATGATGTAGCCCTCGTGCATAATATCTTTTACTGTAGGGCATTTTTTTAAACTATTATCTTTGTAAGGTACAGTATTCCAACTTTCGTCATGACCTTCACCATGATTTCCGTCTCTCATCTCAGACCACTCACGCTTTAGGTTCTTATACCAAGCAGGTATAAATTCTTTAGCTGGTCTAGGTGGTGCAAGATCTATATATTCTGATTTTTGTGTTAAAAATTTTATAGTATCAAATTCTACTTTGTGTTGTTTAGTTTCTAAAAATCTGTTGTACTTTTTCCCCATCACTTACCTTTCATTCCAACAATAATGTTGCTGTCATCACAGCTCTTAAGTTTTCTTCATTTTCGTCAACATCAACAGTATTAAATGATATTGTGTCACCAGTTTCCCAGTGAATTATCTTAATAGATGTAAAATTGTCTCTTAGATACTGTATTGCAGTGTTAATGCTACTAATTTGATCAGGTTTCCATTCAATGACAACTTTTATACCAGAATTATCACCTATAAGTGTTTCAGCGCCTTTTAAGACATCTACTTCTTTACCATTAGCACTTATGACTAGAAGATCACAATTTGCTAAAAGTAAGCTATCAATAGTTATAATATCTGTTTCTTGTGTGCTGTCACCAAAGATCATATCTAAAATGCCACCAGATTTATTATCATCGAAAAAATACATAGTGCCTGTACCATTTGTATCAGAGCAGGCTTTTTCTATATTTGTTTCGTCAGAAAAGTTTTGATCTAGTATTGCAAAACGATCTGCATTAGGCTCAATGTTTGTAGTGCTTACGCCAGCAGACTCTAATATCCCTGTAGCTACACCACATCCAGCACCTACAATGCAAGCATCTGTAAAATCGCTTGCATTATCTACTAAGTAAAACTCTAATGACGGATTAATGTGATCTAGATCCCCCACTTTACCATATTCAGATTTATCATTTTCATCTATATTTATAGTGATACCATTTCTAAATGTTTGTGATTGTGTCATAGCTACATCTTACTACATTAAATCTATTTTTACATTTTGTGGTAAATACATAGGCGGCAACCCATCAAAATCAATAGTGTGTCCTAACCATGTAACAATTGCATACTTACTGCCTTTTATGACAGGCATTGCTTTGTGTGAGTAAGCCCAATTACTTGGAAACAGCACTAAAGCTGGTTTATCTGGTTTAATCATTTCATCAAAGTGTGTAAAGTATGTGCCGCCACCCTCGTAATCACTAGGATTCAAAAGTACTAAAGCTGATAGATGACGAGGATTATGTGGTGCATAGTCACAGTGAGCTTTATACTCTTGACCACCTTGATACCTCAACAATGTATACCCCTCATCAAAATGTATACTTATTTCATACTTTTCGCAGTAATTGTTGACATACTCTAATAATTTATTAGAAAGCAGTTCATTAATATTTTTAAGATTTTTTATGTAGTCTTCTTTATTATTTTTAACAGCTTCCCTTATAAGTCTTGCTTCGCCTGGTTCATTTGCATATTTGCTTATGGGAAACAATTGATTAGTTCTTATGTTTCCACCTTTATGACCTTTGCCAATACCAGCATTTTCAAAACCAAGTTTAAAGTCTTTATCTTGATCTATTTCCTCAATAGCATCTATAATCTTTTGTGCTTGATCTTGCGACAAAAAGTCTTCATAAACTTCCACACAACCCATCGATAGTTTCATATAATTTGTCTCCTTGTTAGTTCTTCAGGGGGTACTCCGTCTAAAAACGAATCTAGATCAAAACCACTGGAACAGGCAACAAGAAAGGCTGACTTTCTACCATTTAATAAAGGGGTTGTTGCGTGTGAATAAATAAAAGCACTTGGCATAATTACCACACTGCCTGCTGGTGGTTTGTAAGGATCGTGTTCAAAGTATTCAAAATCTAAAGCGCCACCTTGATGTTTATCAGTCAAATAAGTTAAAGCTGTAATTCTTCTTAAAAATGGTGCGTTCCAGAACCTACCTGTTGCAGGATTTCTGGTTGATCTATTATCGCCATGATAATTCATATACTTAGGTGGCTTATAAGTAATGTACTGATATTGCTCCATCCAATGTATTTCATCTTTTACCATTGGGTATATTTCTTTATAATTATTTATTTTGTCTAAAGTGTTTCTTTGTACTTGCCAAAAGTATTCTTTACTTGCTTTTTCATTAAACTCTATTTCAGGATCGAATCTTATAGGACCGTTCTCATTTTTGACTGTTTGATAATTACCACCTCTATCATATTCATTGTTATCAATGACTTTTTGTTTCCAACGATCAACTTCTGCATTCATAGTCTCTACAACACCTTCAGGGACTTCTATACAATTCTCGTAGGCTACTACACCTTCAACTATTTTTTTGGGTTCTACTTCTTTCCATAATTTACTTAAAACCATTACTCTTCCTCTTGATTTTCAAAAACAGCAATTTCTTTAATATCAAACATTTCACCATTTTTCTTAAATATAAGTAAATACCATCCTGTATCTAACCTAACATGCTCGGTTTCATATAATTGAAATTTCTTATTGTAGCCTAATATATGTGTGTCTTTCTTTACCTTTTCAGCTTTAGGGTTATCATAATCCCTACTCCAGACTTCCATTGTGTAGCTTGGATCATCCTCAAACTCTCCATAGTCATCTACAAGTCTGTAAATTAAATACTCTGTATCAGAACAAGTTTCTGGTGTATGTGTTAATTGAAATTCAGGGATCCTAAATGGATGTGCTTTATCAGGAGTTAAAACATATTTTTTATTATTAGTAGATAGACCTGTATGTATTTCTTGAAATTTACCTTGCCACTGATCTGTATAATCGTTTATATCGTGACCTTCAGGTATAAAGAATACCTCTCTCATTTTACCTCCCCAAAATGATTTAGACTAGATTTGGTCTTGTTTCTAGCAACTCTTTTAAGTAATCTACTGTGTTTTCTAAAACATCGCTTTTACTAGCTTTATAAGTATCAAAGTCAGCGATGAAAGCATCTTCATCAAAATCTGCTGGAACTTCGCCTAATTTATAAAGACAGTTAGCAATAGCTTTGTCAACCATTTGTAATGCGTCAGCTTTTTCAGCTGATAAAGCATCTGCGTCAATTGATAATTGCATATCTTCTCCTATAGTGTAAGTCTTACCACACAAGTTTAACATAAGTATGGCCATGATTGTGTCCATATTTTCGTTCTTTAATATTTGATCAAGAACACTTTGTGGTATTTCTAGTGTAGTAGAATTTTCATAAGTATTGAATATTTTATAGTGTGTCCACCACCAACCTTCGCCCTCTTCCCCATGTTCTCTACCATCTTCGTGTAAAATATCATCTGTATCTATATAACTATCATCACCACTTAAAGTGATTGCCATTGGTGATATTGCTTGAAAAAAACTATCTTTATATAGGTATGGTTTATTTTCTTTTACATAAACATCGTCATATAAATTTTCTTGTATAGAGTATATAAATCCAGTCATCCAAAATATTGACTCAGGTTCATATGTTACATTTTCGTCTAAGTCATATAAAAAATCTTTACGCCTAATGTAAAAATCACAATTGTTTGCACCATTTAGATCGATATCTACATATCCATAATTACCAGAAACAGTAAAGTTTTTCTTTATTCTAGGTGCTTCATTGTATAGATTTTGATAAGTATGATCAGGATCTAGTAAATCAGGGTTTCCCATGTGTCGACCAGGCATGTACCAAAGATTATAATTATCATAATCTTGATCTTCTCTACTGTAATAAATGCGAACAGTAGACATTGTTATACCTTAAATGTTTTTACAGTACCACTTGCATAACCAGTTACATCCGTAAGAATACCTGTTAGTGGTAGATCTTGAGAAATAATAAATATAACACCACCACCAGTTGTTGTCTCACCACTAGCTTCTATTGTTCCATATCCCTGCAATTTTCTTGCACAAAGGACTACAATGCCACCACCATGATTGACATTATCGCCTGCACCACCTTGTAGAGCTGCTGGTGTTGTTTGACCACCATGAACTATTACGCCCTCTATAGCAATATCTGGGTGGTTAAAATACTCTGCTCCAACAGTAGGTGCTGTAGCTGTATATCCATTTCCATTACCACCAAGAGAGTTTGTTACCGCTGCGACTGCACCACCTCTAAGAGTTCCTGATGTCGAAACTCCACCAACTCTTCCAATCTTTGTATCAGATTGATTAGTTGAGGTTGGTGCCATTCCTAAACTATTTCTTACGAAAACTCTATATCCTGCTGTATCCAATACGATACCTGGATCTATTGTTAAATTGTTATAGTGCATATCTCTAGTAAGAGTTGTGTTAGATGAGATAGTAACATTTCCGTCCATACCTGATCCATAAATGCTATCAGGGATCACATCAAAAGTTTCAAAATCGCTTGGTACTTGACCTATTTCTGTAATTGCCATAATTACTCCTAACTACTTGGATCTGTATCTGTCGCTGCAATATTGAACACAGTAACGACTGTTCCTGCTGTTGCAGAACCAGATCCACCTGTTCCAGCCGCAGCTGCTAATGTTAAACCTGACGGCAAAGGTTTAGTTCCTGTTACAAATACTACTGCGCCTCCACCAGCATTATAAGATTGAGAAGCTGTACCACCAGATCCACCAGCACCACCAGGGTGATAGTTTGTTGGGTTGCTATCGTTGTTTGTCGGATTATTGTTACCACCATAGGAATACCCATAAGAATATCCGTAAGAGTATCCATAGCTATAACCATACGAATAATTATTACCTGGATATGAGTAGTTATTACCAGGATATGAATAGTTACTACCAGGATAACTATGCGTATGTGCATAGTGGTAATGATAATAACCTGTTGCATAGTTATTTATGGGTGGACTTGGATGCCAGTGATAATGTGTGTGAGAACCATAATTTGTTGGGTTAGATCCGTAATTAGTACTATTACTACCTGAGTTTGAGGGGTTTGAGCCACTGTTAGATCCATAGTTTGCACCATTGTTGGCACCATAGTTTGCACCATAGTTTGTTGGATTAGTATTACCAGGATAAGAATAGTTATTACCTGGTGTGGATGCGTCTGGGGCTGGTGCGCCATCTGTACCTTGTGAGCTAGCAGTAGTATCATCTGCGTCTGCTCTAATTGTTCCATCTCCTGAAACAGCTTTAGCTACTACTAAAACTACTCCACCACCTACTGCACCTGTACCTGCTGTTGCTGAGTTACCATCTGCGCCTTTTCCACCATCTGCACCTACAACTTGATAATCAGCCCAACCAGAGTCTCCTCCGTCTGCGCCACCACTAGCGTTTGCTGTTATCGCACCATCGGATGCGCCTGATCCACCACCTAAAAATTTAAAAGATTCAGTAGATTGATCAAACTTTTGCCCAGCTAGAGCTACTGACAAGTTAAAGAAATCGTTTTCACCATCAAAAAAAGTATTACCAGAGTGTTCTCCGTCTGTTTGTTCTGAAGATCTACCACCTAAAGTGTCTGTAGCATCTGTACCTTTATCAAAACCACCTTTAAGTGTTCCTGCTGTTTCTTTACTTGTAAATCTACCTATACGAGATGTAGCGTCTGCAAATGTCAATGTACCTCTTACAAAAACACGATACCCATTAGTATCTAATGTGACATTGGCGTTTATCGATAAATCGTTGTAATACATATCACGAGACAATGTCGTATTTGAAGCAAGGGTAACATCACCATCTTGCCCATAACCATATATCTCATCGCCACCTAATCTATCCAAAAAGATTGGCTCAGGTACTTGTATTTCAGGCATTAGCTTACCTCTACACCAGAAACTTGTATATTTACTGAAGTTGCTGCTGAACATTTTGCAGCAACAGAAGCATTAGCAGGTATAACCATAGCTAAGTCAATAACTGTAGTTGTATTTGCTTGAACAGTTGTATCACCAAAAATGATATGTTGATCACCAGTTGTATCCCCTGTAGGAATAAGTTTGATCTCCACTGTTCTGTCTGTTGCTGTATAGTTAGCTAACATAATTTGCTTAATAATACACTTGTTAGAATTACTGAAAATTTCTGCTTCAGATGTTCCAAGTGCAGTTACTTCGGCTAACTCAGCTGCGTTATATACTGCCATTTATTCTCCTATAATCCCATCCAGAGCAACGATTCGTTTGTGAATAGTTGTACTGGATTTACTTTTACCATTGATGTAGATGAATTATCATATAGCATGACTAGATCATTATCTTCGTCTACATCTATTGATGTTCCATCTGTAAGTCTTGTTGCGTCTATTGAGATCGATACTGCCCCACTTGTTGCACCACCAGATATTCCTGAAGTGGCACTTGTTGTAACACCTGTCACATCACCAATATCTAATTGCAACCAAGCGCTTGAAGTTCTTACTTCTAGTCGATCATCGTCAGTATTGTATATAACCATACCTTCGGTTGCAGATGTAATTGCGTCTCTCTGTGATTCTGTGTACGCAGGTACTAATGGACCGCCATCAGCATGACCATCTTGAAATTCTGCTAGACCTGATGAGTCAGATCCAGTCATTTTTACTCTTAGTAATTGTTGTCTATCAGCCATATTTATTTACCTTCTCCTAAATAGTGTTGAGGTGTAAACTTGCAACTAATATAGTTGACAAGTGCTTTCCCACCAACTTTATTATATTCTAAACTTTCGTGATCTATGGCTTTTAATATCGACATAACTTAATTATTTACTTCTCCTCTATATACCAAGATATCATAACTTCTGAATCTACAGTATGTGTATGTGCAACGGCTTCTTCTGCTGTATCAAATTCCATATTAAAATCTGTATCTTCATATTTTTTTAATAACCAACTCATATTTATATAAATCCCTGTGCGTCATAATAATCTGCTAAGGCAGCAACATTTGATGATGAAAGGTTACCATTGTATGCACCACAAGCATACAGTTTTCCATCTCCAAATTCAAAGCTACCATAATTACCAAAGTGATATTGCTGATTAGTAAAGCTAAAGTCACAATCACTAATAGTAATTAATCTTGGGTCATTACCTCTAATATTGTTATATAAATCACTAACATTGGTGCTGTTTCTGTATAAAGTCTTATTACCACCAACATTATTGTGATAATAGGCGTTACCACTTCTGTATGCACCTAAATAATCATTGCCACTAGAAGAAGTAGCTATAACAGCTTGAGTGTCATTCGTCTGCATAACCCAAAACATAGTTAAGTTGCTGCCAAGTGAGTTGTTACCCAAAGAAAAACTAAAGTTGCTAGCTAAGGTAAAATAGCTATGAGTTCCACTTGTATAATTTACATTATATAAAGTTGCGTCATGATTATTACCTGTTTCATCAGTCCAAGTGCTACCACTACCACTATAATTATTTGCTGTAAAAAGGAATCTTAAACTCATTCCACTAGGAACTGGTGGGAATCCCTCTGCAAATCTATCCTGTTGCTTTATAAACCTGTGTTCTTCCATGCTCAAAATACCCTTGTTTCCAGTGGTATTCTGTGCTGGTATAGCACCTCGGTAACCATAAATACTTTTACCCATAGGTTCCTTTATGTAATTTCAACTACTGAAATGACTATTTCTGCGTCTGACGCTGCACTTGCCCAAGCTCTAATTTGGTCGCCAGTTTCTAAAACTAGCTTTCCACCAATAGGGTTTAGTGAAGTATCAGCTGGGACAGCAACAGTATGAGCTAATGCTTTTGCAGTAGTTGTAGAACTATCGTAGTAATCTACATAGACATCTACATTTGCAGAACCATCTACATTTGCTATTTGACATAACAAAACAACAGCAGTTGTTGCTGATGGACACTGATAAATCGATGTGTCAGCAGTAGTGCTTAAATCAGCATTTACAGATTTATAACTTTCAGCCATATTAATCTCCTAATATAAAGTAGTTTGCTAGACCTGTGCTTCCACCACCACCAACTTCGGTCCAGCTACTACCATCGTATACATTAACTTTTGAGGTAGTGGTATTAAATATTTGTTCCCCACCTGACATACCTGAAAGAGCATCTCTTGCTGTTTCGTCCATGTTCGGTAATTTTACAGGTACAGAGAAATCAGCAACACTAGAATCTATTTTTAATCTTTCTGTGCCTGCTGTGTGCATTTCTATTTCATCATTATCAGAATTAGAACTTTCTACTCTAATAAATGTATCTGTATCGCCATCTCTAAATGTTGTGGCAGAGTTTGAAGTTCCTACGATGTTTATTGGATCAACAGTTCCATCTGCTAATACAAGATCAAGATCTGTTGCTGATGTTCCAACATTTGCAAATTGTATAGGATCCGAGGAATTGTCTGCAAGTGTAAGAGGCATTTCATCATTTACATCGAAACTAACACTTCCTACTAAATTGCTTTTTGTGATCTTCTTATAATCAGTAGCGCTTGTGTCATAAATTAAGATAACATCGTCATCTGCTGCTGTAGTTAAAGCTGATTGACCTGTCAAAGCACTTGTAGTTAAGCCTGTTGCATTACCCTCAAATGTACCTGCAACGAAAGTTTCGGATCCAACTGTCCATTTGTCTGTTGATTCGTTCCATATAAGAGTTTTATTAGTGTCATCGCCCCTCTCAATTTCAATACCACCATTCTCTGAAGCAGAGCCAGTTGCATTGGAATTAAGAACGATCTGATTATCAGCTAGGTTAATTGTCTCAGTATTAACGGAAGTTGTAGTTCCTGAAACTGTCAAGTCTCCAGATACTATTAAATCATTGAAAGTCACATCGGAAGTTGTTGAGACAGCTTGACCTATACTGATATCACCTGATGAAACAGTAACACCTGTACCACCACTGATATAGCTATCTATCTTTGTTTGAACTCTTGCATCTGTATAATATAAATTTGATGAACCCTCACTTAGATTATCTGTATCTTTAGTCGCAAGTCTTGTGTCAAATGCACTGTTAGATCTAGCGTCTGTATAGTAAAGATTTGTTGATCCCTCTCCAATATCATCAGTATCAAGAGTTACATTTACCCATGCAGATCCACTGTATCGTAATACTTGATTAGTAGCCAGAGAAGTTAATGTTACATCTGATAACTGAGCTACTTGTGAACTTGCGTCACCAGGTTCCCATGTAGAACCAGACCATTTGAGAGCTTGACCTGAACTAGGTGCGCTTGTTGTTGTATCAACATCACTAAGATCATCTATGGATACAGATCCAAAATCTATATCTATTTCATCATTTGCAGTGTCATTAGTTACAGTAATCTTGGAAGATCCTGCATTGATACCTCTAAACTCTAGATCTTCACCTGTCTTTTGTAGGAATACACCAATACCTGCTGTGTTCTGATTAGATGCTGTGTTAACTTCACCAGATCCAGATAGTCCACCAAGAGATGAAAGAACAAAACCACCTGAGCTATTACTGTAAGATACAACTTTTGCGTCATCGCTTGATGTTGGATTGCTGAATAATACATCACTAAGATCATTTAGATCTGCCGCAGTAATCCTTGCGTCTGCTCTAGCATTTGTAAAGTACAGATTAGAAGAACCTTCTGTCAAGTTGTCTGTATCTTTAGTTGCTAGTTGTGTATCAAACCTTGCATTTGTATAATATAGATTTGTTCCTTCTGATAAATCGCTTGTACTAAATCCTGATAAAGATACAGTTGCGTCAATAGCACCATCGTTTGCGTCATCATAAGCAAAAGATATACCTGAGTGTGATCCGTTTGTTACAATTTGAGCGCCTACTATATCCTGTACTTGTTCATTACTCAATGAAGCAGTATTAGCAATTGTTAATGTTCCTGCTGAGTCATCATAAGTGACGGATATATCTGTACCAGCAGTTACAACTCCTGCTACATAATCTTCTACTTGTTCTTGTGTAAGTTGTGTATTTGTATCTGTAGAGGTAATTGTTAATGTATTAGCAGTGTCATCATAAGTAAGTGATACATTAGTTCCCTCTGTAAGTAAAGCATTTACCCTGTCATCTACTCTTTCATCAGTAAAGTAAAGATTTGAAGATCCTTCTGACAAACTATCAGTATCATGATTAGCTATTGAGGAAACTGTTCCTGTTACATTACCTGTTAAGTTTCCTGTAAATGTAGAGTAGATACTTCCTGCATCAAATCTTTCTGATCCAACAGTCCATTTGTCATCAGTTTCTTCCCAGATCAAAGTCTTGTTAGTAGAACTACCACGCTCTACTTCTATACCTGCATTTTCAGTTGGTGAGCCTGTGACATTATTGTTTAATACAATGATGTTGTCATCAACTGTCAATGTTTCTGTATTTAAAGTTGTAGTAGTACCACTTACAGTAAGATCACCAGAAACTACTAAATCATTAAAAGTTACATCACTTGTAGTGCCTACAGCCTGACCTATGCTTATTTCTCCAGATGATAAAGCCACACCTGTCCCTGCGCTGAAGTGCGCTCTTGTTTCGCTAGCGCTAGGACCTGTATATGTGAATACGCCAGATCCACTGTTGTAAGATAATGATCCATCACCACCACTGTCAGTTACCGAAACTGCACCTCTAGCCCTTGCGTCTGTGTAGTAAAGGTTAGAGCTACCTTCGGTCAAATCGTCTGTATCACTAGCAGATAAACTAGATCCAGCTATTGATACAACTGAATCTCCACCCATACCTGAGTGATGTTGGCAATAGTAATAAAGAGTATCTGATGTTGCTGCGTCTACAACTATTTGTGTGTAAGCACCTGATGAACCAGGAGTTCCGTTGTAAGTGATACCAGTAGTATATTCGGAACCACTTGCGTGTGTACCATTTTTAGTTATAGAAAACTTAAGTGGGTGTCCAGAGACAGAACTATCGCTGGTATCAAACCTATATGTTATACCAGGTATCAATTGGATACTTGCAGCAGTTTCGCCATCTAAGTGATATTTATTACCACTTACATTTGCTACTGTGACTGCAAATTCAATTATTGGTGTATTGTATTCAAAATTAATTGTCTTATTAGTAATTGTGTCTGTGCTAGTAGGTGTAAAGTCTGCTGTAAGTGATCCTGAGGAGTAAGTAAGTCCTGATCCTATTTCGTTAGCTCCAATTAAATCTACCCAGTTTCCTGCATGTGAATAATAAGCTCTACCAGTTCCATGAACATGAGCAAACATACCATGATAAGTTGAAGCACTTGGTAGATCACCTTCTGCTGAATACACATTACCAAATAGGACTTTTCTACCACCCATATCAAGATCAGATGTATTATCAAATGCAATTGTTCCTGAACTAAAGCTGATGTTTGTACCACCACTAAAGCTGGCCAAAGTTGTAAATGCAGAAGTTGAATTATCATAATTAGATAAATCATTATCTACTACTAAATCAAAATTATTATTAGTGTCATCGTAGGTAACAGTTATGAGAGTTTGAGTTCCCATAGTTAAAGCTGTTCCTAATGCGTCTTGAGCTCTTTCGTTTGTGAAATAAAGATTTGATGAACCTTCAGACAAATCATCTGTATCATTGTTTGATAGATCATCTTCTGTTGCCGAAATAGTAAGTGTTCCTGCACTATCGTCATATGACAAAGTTATATTTGATCCTGCTGTTAATAAACTATCAACTTGATCATCAACTCTTTCATTAGTGAAATAAAGATTTGTACCTTCAGCTAAGTCGCTTGTTGTTTTACCTGACAAAGCACTATCGAATCTTGCTGTGGTGTAATAGAGATTAGTTCCCTCAGACAAATCACCTGTATCTGCTGCTGCCAACTTTGTATCAAAATCTGTATTAGCTCTTGTGGTTGTGTAGTAAAGATTTGAGCTACCCTCACTAAGACTATCTGTATCATGATTAGATATATCTGAAACTGTTCCTGTAACATCGCCTTGTAAATTAGCGATTAATGTTCCAGTTGAAAAACCAGTAGCACTTGTATCCACTGAGGTAGTAGGCTCTGTTTGTGAACCATGAAATAATCTAAATTTATCAGACTGACTAGCATCCCAAACCATACCTGCATATTTTGTTGTCGATGACTGTATGTATTCGCCATACCAACCTATATCTACTGTATTACCTGAGTTTTCATCTGCATACTTGAATAACGGATCATTTACAGTAACAGTTGTACTATCAACAGTTGTAGTCGAACCACTTACAGTCAAGTCTCCTGAAATAGTTGCATTACCATCAATACTTATGTTTGTAGAGGTAATGTCATCAGATGTTAAAGTGCCATCAACTTGTATATTATTAAATTGTACATTATCAGTAGTGCCAACAGACTGACCTATTGATATCTCACCAGAGGATATTCCTATACCAGTTCCAGCAGTGAAATGCGCTCTAACTTCCGATGCTGATGGACCTGTGTAAGTAAACACTCCTGTTGTGTTATCGTAACTTAGCGATCCATCCCCACCAGCATCAGTAACCGATAAAGAACCTCTGGCTCTAGCGTTTGTAAAGTATAAGTTAGTAGATCCCTCTGACAAATCATCGGTATCTTTAGTTCCTAATCTTGTGTCAAATCTTGCTGTTGTGTAGTAGAGGTTTGTACCCTCTGTTAAATCAGATGTAGATTTACCTGTAAAAGCTGTATCAAATCTAGCAGTTGTGTAATAAAGATTAGTTCCCTCTGTTAGATCACCTGTGTCCTTAGTTGCCAATCTTGTATCAAATCTTGCGTCAGTATAATATAGATTAGTTGAACCTTCCCCAATGTCATCTGTATCTAGTGTGACATTTAACCAAGCTGAACCACTGTATCTCAATACTTGATTTGTGGCTAAAGATGTCAGCGTGACATCATTCATTTCGCTTATTTCGTTTTCTGTAGCTACAGCACTATCTACATAAGTTTGAGTTGCATAACTGTTGGTAGTTAAATATGATCCAACTCGTGTATCTGTATAGTAAAGATTAGTAGATCCCTCTGATAGATCGTCAGTATCTTTTGTAGCTAGTCGAGTATCAAAAGCACTATTAGATCTTGCATCCGTATAGTAGAGGTTTGAAGATCCTTCTGTTAAATCATCGGTATCAAATGACGACATTGTAACTGCGATAGTAGGGGTTTGTGACTCTCCACTAGTCGTGCTGACACTTATACCTGTACCAGCAACTAAATTTTGTACGAAATCGCCAACTGTGTCTGTAGCTAGATCTATTGGATCATTAATCCATGAGGATCCATTATATCTAATTACATCACCATTTGCTAGACCAGAAAATCCTACATTTGCAAGATCTTCAATATTGGCTAAAGCTATTCTTGCATCTGCACGAGCATTGGTGTAGTAAACATTTGTGGTTCCTTCAGTAATGTTATCTGTATCAAATTCAGTAAAATCCACGGATCCTGTAACTGTTCCTGATCCTTCAGTTAAAGTAAGACCTGTACCACCAGTAAATGTTATTGTTCCACCTAACGAAATATCCGTTGAGTTAGATCCGTCTGTGACTGTTATAGAACTATTACTAAATGCAGTGTTAGGAATATTAGTAAGAGTGTTAGATCCACCATCAATTGATTTGTTAGTTATAGTATCAGTTGAGGTTTGTGTCAAAATCTCGTCATAAGATTGATTTTCACCCAAAACCCAACGATTTGTCGATACATCATAAAATAATCTTGCGTCATCGGTATCTGATGTTTCAATTATTAACCCAGCATCAACTTCGCTATTTCCTGTATTCAGTTTTACAAAAGCGTCATCAACAACTATTACTTCTGCCGTAGTATTAAGAAATTCACCTTGAACATCAAGGTTGCCTTGTATAGTTACAGAACCACTGGTCGTTAATCCTGTAAATGTTGGACTGTCCCCTGTTCCTAAACCTAAACTTGTTCTTGCTGTTGCACCTGACTCTGAAATCCATTGACTTCCATCTGATACAATAAATACGCCATCTGAATGAGTTATATTTGCTAATGTAGATAAATCTGCGTCATAGGCTTGGACATTAGAGCCAATTTGTAAACCTAAACCTATTCTTAAATCTGCTAGTGAACTATAAGATCCACCAGTTCCACCATCGGTTAAACCTATAAAATCTGCTGATTGAAATTCAGCAAAACCATCAGGATTACCATCTCCGTCTAAATTCAGCCTTATCGGATCTTTTTCTGCCATTATTCACCCATGTTTATGTCTTGTGTCTGTGTAGTGCCATCTGATGAAGTCGTAGTAAGGACTAACGATTTACCATCTGAAGTGGGAGGCATTACTATTCTTGATAAAGTTGAACCATCTGTTTGTAATACTTCAACAGCTCTCGTACTCATAGCAACTGTGCTACCACCACCATTTACCGAAGCAGTCGTAGTTACTGGTATAAAGTGATTTTTTAAAGGAACTCCACTAGTAGATCCTCCACTAAGCACTAATGGCATTTTACCACTATGACTATGAGTTATCGGTATATTTGCCTTTAGAGTTATAGATCTTTGACTAGTATCTGTGACAATATCTAATTTACCTTTACGCTCAGTCCTTGTAACACTTGGCTCTACAGTATCTAAAGATAAAGTATCCGTAGTGCTGCTTGCTGTAATTGTACTTTGATTGGGTGCAGAAACATTTTTAAATATATCTTGTGATCCTGATCCACTACTTGTTGAGTCAATTGTTATCTGATCACTATTAGCATCAGCAGTTAAAGTAATTCCTGATCCTGCAACAAAGGTTAATGTATCCGTTTCACTATCAGCAAGAAGATCAGATCCACTAGCAGAACCAGATCCAGAGTTAACTGCAAAAGTAGAAAAGGCATTGGCAGCAGTATTTGTATTAGATATTGTGATCTTTTTCGGTGTAGCAGTTGGATCAGTAGTTACGCCAATTCCAGATCCAGCTTCTATTTCTATGTTTTCACTTGTAGATCCAGCAGTAATAGTTGTCGATCCATTTACTTGTATTCCAGCAATAGCATATTGAGTATTATCTACAGTTGACCAAGATATATTACCTAAGCCATCTGTTGTTAAGACTTGTCCTGATGTTCCATCCGATCCATTTATGCGAAGTTTTGCAGATAGAATATCTAATCTTTGCGAGCTGTCGATTTTTAAAGCTGGTGTACTGGCAGATCCGAGGACTAGATATGTATTAGAGGCAGAAGTTCCTATAGATAAATTACCATCAGATACTACTGTTTTACCATCTAAATATAAATTATCATTTAAAGAAACTATTTGGACAGTTGCATTAGATAAAGTATAACCCTCACCAGTATCATCATTATCAAAAAAGTCGTCTTGTGTTGAAACATTAGCTATTTCAAGTGTATTTCTGCTATGTGTTGTTAACGACATTCTTAATATCTCCTAGATCGTAGGTGCCTCCCAGTTTTTCATATACCTTTTTTAAATTACTGATACTCTCAGTCATTTGATCTAAACCATATTTCCATTCAGCATAATCAGGATGATTTTCAGCGACAGGTGTTAGTAAAGTAGCAAATATTTGTATTTCACCTTGCAATATATTATCTAATAAATATTGCCTTTTCATCCTGTCATTAAATACATTAAATTCGTAAGATTCTGCCATAAATACCTTTTAGATACTTATAGGTTACTTGATATTTTTTTGTCTTTGGGTAATTGATCTGTAAGCATTTTTAAACTTACTGTTTAAATCATTTTTATGCCCAGTATCTTGACTTTTTTGCTTTTCAGACATTTGCCCAACATCAAAGTCATAATCATCTCTTTTAAATGGAATGACCTGAATAAATGGCGTACCTCTGTCTATTATTAGATCTTTATTGGTATGCACTATGCTTGGAAAGTTTATATGATGATATGTATCTGTTTCTACGATACCAGGTAGAACAGTAAATCTTTTTTCAAATTCATAAAATGGTGCTATAAATAAAACTGAATAACCTGGTGGTGTATATATACGCCACGGATTAACAAACTTAACACCCTCAGGAAAATCTGTTTTTTTAAGTTTCCAGTGACTTATTTGTTCTTTGCTGTGAAATTCAATACCATACGGAAAATTTTTA
>Ga0098049_1000246_pt1 | contig 22491 bp, 21 predicted proteins | sample 13BtaG_FD_92582 | JGI IMG/M metagenome (GOLD analysis project Ga0098049, IMG submission 92582) | Marine viral communities from the Subarctic Pacific Ocean - 13B_ETSP_OMZ_AT15268_CsCl metaG | ecosystem: Environmental > Aquatic > Marine > Oceanic | place: Subarctic Pacific Ocean | collected...
AGCGCAGACAGCGGCAGAGGCGGCTCAAGAAGCAATTGATGGTTTGTACCTTGGCACTTCTGCTACCAACCCTACTGTTGACCTTAACGGCAATGCTGTAACGGTAGGTGACTGGTACTTCAACACTAGCGACAACACTACTCGAATCTACGATGGTTCCACGTGGAACAGTATTAACCCGGATCTTGTTGGTGACTCTACGCCACAGCTAGGCGGTGACCTTGACCTAAACAGCAATGACATTACAGGTACAGGTAACGTTAACATCACAGGCAATGTGGTGCTTAGCGGTACTGTTGATGGCCGTGACGTAGCCGCAGACGGCACTAAGCTAGACGGCATTGAAGCCAGTGCTACAGCAGATCAGACAGCCGCAGAGATTCGCACACTGGTTGACTCTGCAAGTGACTCTAACGTCTTTACTGATGCAGATCACAGCAAGCTAGATGGGATTGAAGCAGGAGCCACAGCAGACCAAAGTAACGCAGAGATAAGGGCGGCAGTAGAAGCGGCTACAGACTCTAATGTGTTTACCGATGCGGATCACACAAAGCTAAACGGTATTGAAGCAAACGCTACAGCAGACCAAACCGCAGCTGAAATACGGACGCTTGTAGAGTCAGCAACGGATTCCAATGTATTTACTGACGCAGACCATACGAAACTCAACGGTATCGAAGCCAGCGCAAACGTAACGGATACAGCTAACGTAACTGCTGCTGGTGCGCTAATGGATTCAGAGGTAACTAACCTCGCACAGGTAAAAGCCTTTGACTCTGCTGACTACGCTACGGCAGCACAAGGCGCATTGGCTGATAGTGCATTGCAAAGTGGGGACAACATTTCTGTCCTAACTAACAACTCAGGCTATATTACTGGTAACGAAACGATTACTCTGTCTGGAGCAGTTACAGGTTCAGGCACAACTTCTATCACTACTACACTGTCAACTGTTGACGGGGGAACTTATTAATGACCACGATTAAACTCAAGAATGGTTCTGGCGCACCTACAACCGGTGATCTTGTTCAAGGCGAACCCGCATTAGACCTGACTAACAAGCGCCTCTACACAGAAGACTCAGGCGGTACTGTTATTGAAGTAGGTACTAATCCTACCAGCATTACTACTGGAGATATTACAGCAACAGGTACAGTTAGCTTTGCAGGTCTTGGAACTACTGGCGACGTAACCTTCGGCGACAACGACAAGGCTATCTTCGGTGTTAGCTCTGACCTACAGATTTATCATGATGGGTCAAATAGTTATATTGAAGACACAGGAAGTGGCGTTTTATTTATAAAAGGTACAGCAGGTGTTTACCTCAGAGGTAAAGATTCTAACGAAGACCTTGGCAGATTCTTAGAAAACGGTGCGGTAGACCTATATTTTAATGGCGCATCCAGGCTCTCCACCACCTCCACAGGCATCGACGTAACGGGGACTGTGACTGCTGATGGTTTGACTGTTGATGGTAATGCTACGTTGCAAGGAGCTTCTTCTCCTACTTTAAACATCACAGACACAGATACACCTACAACTGCGTTTATTAGCTCTACAAACTCTAGCGCACGTTTTGGCTCGTCAACCAATACTGATGTTTTTTGGATGTCTAACAACACTCTTAGAACACAAATTGACGGAGCCACAGGCGACATTAGCTTCTACGATTCGAGCGGCTCATCACAAGACCTTTTCTGGGACGCAAGCACTTCACGGTTAGGTCTGGGTACTACGTCGCCTAGCTACGTTGTCCACGCAAGCACTGCTGATAACACTATTGCTCAGTTCCAAAGTACTGACAACCGTGGCGCTATTTTAATCAGCGACGACGACACAAACAGTTATTTTGGTTCGGAAGGCGGCAGTACGTATATAAGCAACGCTGGCGGCGCTTTGTCTTCTGGTCAGCTTGTTATCGACAGCTCTGGCAATGTCGGTATAGGTGGTTCATTTGCTGGAGAAAAATTAGAAGTTTATGGAAATATACGGACAAGAGGCGCTTCTACAGAAGACCAGTTTATTGAAATTGGTCATGGCAGAACTGGCAACGGCTATTCATTCTTAGACTTAGTAGGCGATGCTACATACACCGACTATGGCCTAAGAATCATAAGAAACAACGGCGGCGCTAATACTACGTCTGTCATTCAACATAGAGGCACTGGCGATTTTCAATTAAGAACCGATGAATCCGCCGCAATAGCATTTTCTACTGACGGCTCAGAGCGTATGCGTATCGACAGCTCTGGCAATGTCGGTATAGGTCGAGCGCCAACTGCAATTGGTGCCTTTAAAATAATAGAGGCATATAACAATGCTACTTCTGGAGGGTTTTTTAATGCGATAAACAACACAGGCGAATTTCGGTTTGTCAAAGAGTCCGTCCATGGCTACTTTAACATGACGGATTCTGGCTCGACCATTTTTCAAAGCAATGGCTCCGAGCGTATGCGCATCGACAACTCTGGCCATCTAATCGCCCCCAACGGCATAACACTAGGCACCGCTGTCGGCACTTATGCGGCGGCTAATACGCTGGATGACTATGAAGAAGGGACGTTTACTCCAACAATCGGCGGAGGAACTTCAAATCCCACTTCAGTTACTTATGATGGTGCGCGCTATGGGTCTTATATCAAAGTAGGGAAAAAAGTTACTGTGCAGATTCGCATGAGGACTGATGCAGTTAGTGGCGGTTCGGGTCTTTTGAAAATACAAGGACTGCCCTTCACGTCAGCATCTAGTATATATGGCGCCGTAAGCGTGGGCTATACCGCTAGTTGGTCAGGCGAACCTCCTGTTGGTGGATATGTAAATACTGGCGGTGATTTTGCTTACCTTACATATAAGACCAGTGTAAACGGTGCTTTAGCAGAGTATGTCCAAATTTCAGATTTAAATACTGGTGGCAATTCTAACGATCTAATTATGACAATAACCTATGAAACAGCCTAATTATCTCAAGTGGATTCTTGAGACGGACTAAAGGAGAAAGACAATGGCATTAACTAAAAGCGTAACAGCAGACAAAGTAGAAGTAGTTACTACTCAGGACGAGGACGGCAATGACGTAACCTCTGTTCAAGTACGGACTGCTACTCGTGTACTCGAAGACGGCGCTGTAATTTCACAGTCGTATCACCGTCATGTAATTCAATCGGGTGACGACTGGTCATCTGAGCCACAAAACGTGCAGGCTATCTGCAACGCAGTATTTGGAGCTAACTAATGGCTACATGGACTATATCCACACTCGAACACAATACTGCTGACGGCGGCGTAATCGTTGCACACTGGCGTGTCACTGAAGTAGACGGCGACCACATTGCCGCCGCTTACGGCACTGCTTCGTTTACACCCGACGCATCTGCTGATGACTTCGTTCCTTACGCAGACCTTACTGAGTCTATGGTATTGAACTGGTGCTGGGACAACGGCGTCGACAAGGATGCTGTTGAGGCTTCACTGGCGGCTAACATCGCAGAGCAGAAAGCGCCAACAACTGAGGTAGGTGTTCCATGGACATCTTAAAGGTTCTATCTGACCTAGCGGCTATTGCGCCTATGGTCGTCACAGTCTGCTCAATCATTGCGGCAGTAACACCTACGCCAAAGGACGACGCATGGCTGGCTAAGTTGTATCGTTTTATTGACATCATGGCTATTAACGTAGGCAAGGCCAAGCAGTAACAAGGGGAGTTCAATGGACGATCAGTCGGTACGTCTTAATAGGATCGAATCAAAGCTAGACAAGTTGACGGAAGCTATGGCGATGATTGCCAGAGTAGACGAAAAGCTAGTAGCTGGTAGTGCAAGGATTGATCGCCTTGAATATCGTCTTGATGAACAAGAGTCTGACCTTGATAACGTCAAAAGCATTGTTGGCTACAACACACAGTCAGCAAAGATAGCCGAACGTTTTGTTTGGCTTATGGTTAGTGCGATTGTTGGTGTTGTTGCTTACGGCTTTAAGATTTAAATATGTGGCAAACCCTGATTAACCCTTTGGTAAATCTTGTTGGCGGTCATCTTGAGCGTAAGGCTGAAGAGAAGAAGGCAGTACACGAGCGTAAGCTAGAGGCAATTAAGCAGGATAGTAACTGGGAAAACATTCATGCAAACAACGCAAGCAGTTCATGGAAAGACGAATGGTTTACTATTTTGTTTTCAGTACCATGTATACTTGCGTTCTTTCCTAGCATGGTGCCTGTAGTTATGCAAGGGTTTGCTGCTTTAGACGGTATGCCTGATTGGTACAAAGGTTTCTTGGGGGCTGCTGTTGCAGCATCGTTTGGTATTCGTGGTTTAGCTAACTGGAAGAAGTAAAATGGCAACATTAGAAGACCTTTTGCGAGAGATCGGTCAAACGCCGATTCCAGAAGAACTCGGCCAAGAAGCCGTCGAACGTTTCCAGTCTGGTGACGTAGGTGGCGGTGGTTTGTTTGGACAGTATTCTATTACTGACCCTTCCACTATTTCTATGTTGCAAGACGAAGCAAGAGCAAACGCACTATCCAACTACTTGGCGCAGTTTGAAGGCAGAACTCCTTTAGACATTATGGAGCTAACCCCGGGAGAAGGTCAACAACCTACAGACTTCGAAGATGTTGAAACTATCTTTGACATTCTTATGGATGTCATGGCAGGCACTCAGGGAAATGTTGCGGGTCTTGATGAAGAAACTATTGATACTCTTTTAACAGCTATCGAAGGATCTAGTTCTGAAGAGTTGTTAGTTATTGCACAAGAAATACAAGCAGCTGGTGGTTTTCAACAATGGTTGGCACAACAAGAAACAGGAGACCCCGGTGGTGGTGAACCTGACGGTGGAGAAGGAGACGAAGAAGAAGAAGAAGAAACTCCACAACAAGAAACAGTATCTTTAGAAGAATTTGAAACACAGTTTCCTGATGTTGAAATAACTAATGAAATTTTTGAAAGTGGTACGTGGACTGATCCAGAAACAGGCATTGTTTACGTAATTAATTTCCCGCCTAACTTTAATCCAGATCAACCTCCCGGTGGTGGCGGCGGTGGTGGCGGCGGTGGCGGAGACACTGATGGAGACACTGATGGAGGCACTGATGAAAATGAGCCTGTTGATGAAGAACATCCTTGGGAGTATCTTGGAAACGGTCAATATAGAAATGTCTTTACAGGTGAAATTTATACTGATCCTGTTTACATTAATAATCCTTACTACAGAGAGTACTATGACTCTATAACAAGAGTAGGCGAGAGATATAGTATCGGAGACGAAGAAGAAAGCGGAATAGAAGAAGAAGAAGATTTAGTAAAAAGAAAATGTGATCCGGGTTTTACATACAACGATTTTTTTGGTGTTTGTATGCCTGATGATTTTGTCGAGTTAGATCCTCAACCTCAGCCTGACCCAGAACCTGAGCCAGATCCCGGGCCAGACCCTGAGCCAGATCCAGATCCTGATCCTGAGCCTGAACCCGGACCCGGACCTGAACCTGAACCCGGACCTGAACCCGGACCCGAACCCGGACCCGGGCCTGAACCCGGTGAAGGTGATGGTGACGGCGATGGCGATGGTGATGGTGATGGTGATGGTGATGGTGATGGTGATGGTGATGGTGATGGTGATGGTGATGGTGATGGAATTGGAGATGGTATTGGAACTGGATTACTTGCTAGCACAACACCTACTTTTCCTAAAGCACAACCTTTCATGACAAATATAGATTATGTTTCTCCACAGTTACAGCCTTTAATTTTACCTCAGCCAATACAACCAATGCGCTTACCAAGTGCTAATGATCTTGCAGCAGGTATGCTTACAAATATGTTCCTAAATAGGAAAAAGGTATGACTTATTTAAATTTAGTAAACAACGTATTGCGTAGATTACGAGAAGAAGAAGTTACCTCTGTTTCTTCTAGTACTTATGGTAAGATGGTAGGGGACTTTGTAAACGACGCAAAGCGAATGGTAGAAGATGCGTGGGACTGGTCTGCCCTTAGGACTACCCTAACGATTACTACTACTTCTGACATCTTCAATTACGTTCTTACTGGAAGCGAAAACAGAATCAAAGCACTTAATGTAATCAACGACACAGCTAATTTGTTTATGGAGTACAAGACAGCTACGTTCTTTGACGAAGCTTACCTGATCTCTGATCCACGTACAGGAGCGCCTACGTGCTACACGTACAACGGCGTAGACAGCAGTGGTGACACTCAGATTGACGTTTACCCTACTCCGGACAAAGAGTACACCATTCGTTTTAACTGTGTCAAAAGACAAGCTGATTTGTCAGCGGACTCAGACGAACTAACGGTGCCTTCAATGCCTGTAATTCACATGGCAATTGCTCTGTTGGCTCGTGAACGTGGTGAAACAGGCGGTACGTCTGCTCCTGAGTACTTTGCTATTGCTGACAGATACTTGTCTGATGCCATTGCACTAGACGCTCAAAAGCACCCAGAAGAAGTAATCTTCTATACGCCGTGAGGTAGTTATGGCTCAACAGTTACAAAGCATCAATCTTGTAGCTCCAGCGTTTAAGGGAATCAACACAGAAGATTCTCCACTGGCACAAGACCCTTCGTTTGCTGACATTGCTGACAACGCAGTGATTGACAAACGTGGTCGTATTGCGTCACGCAAAGGCTACAATGTTTTAACAACAAACAAAACTGTGCTAGGTACTGCTAAGATCAGAAGCATCAAAGAGTTTGAGGATAGTAGTGGTAACAGAAAAATATTCTCTGTAGGTAACAACAAGATTATCAGCGGTACGACAACATTGGTTGACGAAACTCCCGGCAGTTACACAATTACTGCTGATAATTGGAAGATGGTAAACTTTAATAATAAGATTTACTTTTTTCAACGTGGGTACGAACCGCTTGTTTATGATAACGCTGGTGCAGCTGTAGTTAAACTCAGTACTGTCAGCGGTGCTGCTGGTGTTGCTTCTACTATGTACGGCAACGAAGTCATACCGGCTTACGGCCGTCTTTGGACTGCGGACTTTAGCAGCGACAAGTCTACTATCTACTGGTCAGACCTGTTGATTGGACATGACTGGTCTGGCGGTACTAGCGGATCTATTGACGTGTCTAAGGTATGGCCTGACGGTTATGACGAAATTGTTGCACTAGCAGCACACAACGGACTCCTAATTATCTTTGGTAAGCACAGCATTATTGCTTACTCTGGTGCAGAAGCTCCAGCAACTATGGTGTTAGCAGACACGGTAGCAGGAGTAGGTTGCGTAGACAGGGACACTGTGCAGCACACTGGTACAGACGTGTTGTTCTTGTCACACACTGGTCTAAAAAGCTTTGGTAGAACAATACAAGAAAAGTCAATGCCTATCAGCAGTCTTTCAGGCAACGTAACAAAAGACATCATCGCACTGCTGCAGAATGAATCAGAGTTTTATAGGACTGTGTACAGCCCAGAAGAAGGCTTCTACTTATTAACCTTCACGGCTCAAGATACAACCTTTTGCTTCGATGTTAGAGGCACGCTAGAAAACGGTGCGTACCGTGTAACACGCTGGCCCGGCACAGGGTTTACGGCTTACGGTAGAAAAGAAGACGGGACGTTGTTGATTGGTAACGGCGAAGGCATTGGTGAGTACAGCGGCTATCAAGATAATGGTGAAAAATACCGTTTTAAATACTACAGTCCCGGTCTGACCTTTGGTGATCCTTCACGTTTGAAGATACTTAAAAAGCTACGTCCTACGATTGTTGGTGCTAACAGTGCCATTATGTTTCTTAAGTGGGCTTATGACTTTGGCTCGTTTTTTCAAACAGCAGAGTTTACAGTAGGTAATCAGGTAACAGGCTACTTTAACGAAAGCGAGTACAACAGTACAGCAGAGTTTACAGGTGGTGATCTTACGTCACGCCGTGGTATAAACACTACCGGAGGCGGTGGAGTTATAACAATTGGGTTGGAAGCAGACATAGACGGTTCTGGTTTGTCTCTCCAAGAGATCAACGTATTAGCACTAATGGGTAAAGTACTATGAGTAACTATACAAAGACTACTGACTTTGCCGCTAAGGACAGTCTACCTTCTGGTGACAGCGGTAAAATCATTAAGGGCGCTGAGTTTGAAACAGAGTTCGACGCTATATCAACAGCTATCGCTACAAAGGCAGACATTGCTTCGCCTACCTTTACAGGTACTGTGACAATTCCTGCGTTGACTTTTACAGGTACGCTGTCAACAGGCACTATTGATGGAGGTACGTACTAATGTATCGTGTAGGTAATCAAACCTTTAATACTATTCAAGAAGCCCGTGCTTATGACTACGCAACTAACGGAACAATTGATAACGTCCAAAGCGTAGCTGCTCCATCTTTAGTGTCAGACCCGGGCTATTCAGGACCTCCAATGATTGCAGATGCAGGAGTTAATAATGCCTCAGTTGCTGCCACGACCGCTAGTACAGCTGGAGAAAACACAGGCGGGTTTACGCTTAGAAACAACGCGGGACAGACGCAAGGGAGTTTCAATACATTAGACGAAGCTCTTCAATTTTTAAGGAACAACCCTAATTTAGAAACTCAAAGTTACCGTCCAGTTGACACTTCTACTTTAAGTGGCGGTGGAGACGACCCTTCTTTAACAACAATGGACCGCTTATACAACTTTTTAACAGGCTCCGGAGGCAGAAGCCTTGCTGGTATTGGTCTTCTTACAGGAGCTTATGAAAAATTAGGCGGTATCGGCGAGCGCGGACTGAAGTTAGGTGACCAGCTTGCAGCACAACAAATGGCGCAGGCTACGTTTCGTCCTTATACTATTGCTACTGCTACTGGCGGTGAGTTTGGAACTGAACTAACTCCTGTTCAAAGAACGTATACTGATCCCGTCACAGGAGAAGAAAAGAGCATTACAGAAGAACGACTCAGCACCACAATGGATTTGTCTCCTGAAGAGTTGGCTATACAAAGGGGCCTCTTAGGACGTGCTGGGAATATGTTTGGTCCTACTCCGGGCGCTGCTCAGTTACAACAAGCAGGTCTAGGAGCTTTAGGCAGGGGTCAGCAGTTGATGGCTACTCCTACTTTTGGTATTGATCCTACAAGAGCCGCAGCTGAACAAGCCTTCGGCCTTGGTAGTGACTTTATGACTACCGCTGAAGCACAGCCTGCAGACATTAATCTCTTGCGTGGACGGTTTGCAGAACAAGTGCCCGGACTTTTAACTCAAGAGCCTAGTGCTGGTGTTGGAACACTAGGACAACAAGCGTTAGACCTTAGCCGCCAACGTCTTGGTCTAGGTGAAGTTGGTGTTTTAGGCGGACCTGTAACTGACGTGACTCAGACTTTTGAAGGTATTACACCTCCTGAAGTTCGTACAGGCGCAGGTATGTTAGCAGGAGAGGCTATAGGTGCTGGCGCTGCTGAAAGAAGTAGAATAATTCCAGACATTAGTCAAACTTTCGCTGGCATACGTCCCCCTGATGTTCGCACAGGTGCAGGAGCGTTAGGCGCTAGAGGTTTAGAGTTAGGAATGGCTGGTCTTGACACTACTGCTCCTTCTGACGTAGAAGCCTTACGTAGGCAGTATGGTGGTCTTGCAGGACAAGCAGCTGCAGATGTGTTACGACCTACAGGCGCACGAGAAGCAGAAGTCTTTGAGCGTATTAGAGCTACACAACGCCCTGAAGAAAAGCGCCAACGTCTTGCTTTGGAAGAGCGTCTAGCTGCACAAGGACGCCTTGGTGTGCGTTCAGCAGCCTTTGGTGGGGCTACCCCTGAACAACTTGCGTTGGCTACAGCACAAGAAGAAGCTCAGGACAGAGCATCCTTGTCTGCTATTCAGCAAGCTCAGGCAGAACGTCAGCGGGCTTTGGGTGAGGCTCAGGCATTTGGTGGATTGTTCACAGGTCAAGCAGGTTTGTCAAGTCAGTTGCAGTCTCAGGCACAACAACGGGCAGCACAACTGTCGCAACTTGGGTTGTCAGCAGAGCAAGTACAATCTCAAATGAACGCTGAAGGTTTTGGAAGACAGCTACAGCTGGGTCAAGCTGGTATTCAAGCTGCTCAGGCTCAGTCAGCGTTGCGTTCACAAGCACAACAACGAGCAAACGAACTGTCACAACTTGGACTATCTTCAGAGCAGGTACAGTCTCAGATGAATGCAGAAGGCTTTGGTCGTCAGATGCAGTTGGCTGGTGCAGGACTACAGGCACAACAAGCGCAGTCTGCTTTGGAGTCTCAATCACAGCAACGAGCTACCCAGCTTGCACAGCTTGGTTTGTCCGCAGAACAGATCCAGTCACAGCTACAGTCAGAAGGTCTTGGAAGGGCTACTACTGCTGCTGGACAAACTGCTCAGTTGGCACAGCTTGCGGGAGGTCTTCAGGCTCAACAGGCAGGACTAGGCGCACAGTACGCGGGCTTAGGTGCAAACTTAGCACAACAACGACAAGCATTGAACACAGCACGTCAAGCACAGGCACTACAGGCAATGCAAGCAGGTCAAGGTCTCTTAGGAGGGGAACTTGGTCTACAAAGCGCACGTCAACAGCTTGGTCTTACTGCTCTTGGTGGCGCTTACTTGCCTCAGACACAGTTGTTAAGTGCGCTGTCTCCCGGACAAACTGCAGCGGCTCAAGCACAACAAGCACAGTTGTACGGTACAGGACTCTTTGGTGAGGCAACTGCTTCTGGTATTGATGCGCTGTTGGGAGCAAGCCTTGGACAAGCTAACCTTATTGGGACAGCTGGTTCAGGTCTGTTAAGTGGGGCTACAAGTCCTAGTGGTGCTGGAACCGGAGAAGGAGTTTTAGGCACTGGTAAAGGGTTTAGTGAGTTTTTGGACGATGTAATTGGACTAGACCCAAGCGGAGGAGGTTTATTCCGTATCTTTAATCGGGGAGGAGGCTAATAATGGCACGTTTTGGTAGAAGTTTTATACAGGCAGCAACACAGCCTTCTTACATGGGAGGGCTGTTTACCGCCGCTCAAAACATAGGCGCTGCTCCTGCGCGCCGTGCTGCTGCACAGGAACAACAAGCGATAAAAGACAAGCTTGCTAGTTTTGATCCTAATACTGTAGCAGGGCTTCAAGGTTTGGCTCAGTTTTATCAACAGCAGGGCGACGTAAACAACGCAGCCAAACTTGCTACTGCTGCTAGAGACTTAGCGGCTCAAGAGGCAAGCTCACAGGCATTAGTTAATAGAAAAGCACAGGTCAAAACCCAAGCTGAAAACCTAGGTCTTGACAATCTAGCAGTACAGATTGAAAACGTGACTGACCCTAAGGAACTTGGTGACATTGTAGGCACTATGATTGATTATCGTCTCAAGAATATGCCAACGCAAACACCAGCACAACGGAGGCAGTTGGCTAGACAGCGAGGTATTAGTGACAAGTTATTTAACGAACTTGAACTAGGAAAAGCCCCTGACCAAGTGTTTAACGACGTTCTTACGGGTCAACGTGGTGGTGACATTGAGTTTTTCTTGAAGGACGGCGAAGTACTGCCTTTCCGTACCGAAGGTGGACAGGTATATGACAGAGAAAACAACACGTGGGTCTCTGCTCAACAAATAGGTCTACGCAAGGCTCCGCCTGAAGTTCAACGCATTGAAAACCTCAGCGGCACAATGGCTGAAAAAATCATGGGCGAAGGTGTTAGTCGTTTGTCAGACGGTCTTGATGCTGCAAACAAAGCCGTAGTTTCTATTGAGTCTATTGATACGTCTTTGGAAAACATTGACAACATGTATACAGGTTACGGAGCTACGTTTAGAATGGACGTTGCTAGAGCAGCACGTGTGGCGGGCATTGATATATCAGATGCAGACCAGATAGAAAACACGGAAGAATACGCTTCATTAGCAGGAGCACGTGTTGCTGACTACATCACCAACTTGGGTGCTGGTACAGGTTTGTCAGATAAAGACAGAGAGTTTGCAGAGAAAGTAGTAGCAGGCGACATTGGAATGAGTCCTGAAACTATGCGTAGACTGTTGACTACTATACGTAACCAAAATGTACGAACCATAAAGCAATACAACAGCCTAAGAGGGGCGGTAGACAACAAACTAAAAGGAAGCGAAAAAGCAGGTATGGCTTTCTACCCTCTGGTTGACATGCCTCCAGAAAGGGTTGAACCTGATGTTGACGACACTGGTTTGACTACAGGTTCAACAGTAACAATAGGCGGCGTAGACTACATAGTGGACTAATAATATGAAGACAGCAACTGATCCTACAACAGGTAAAAAAGTATACTGGGACGGACAACAGTGGTTGCCTCTTAAGACCGCCACTAATCCACAAACAGGAGCGCAGGTAGGTATTGCAGGGGGACAGACGTTCTCTTTGAGCACTCCTTCTACTACTCCTCCTGCACTTCGTGGGTTTGAACCTGAGATGGCTGCGCGAGAAACCCTCAGGGGAGAACTAGAGCGGTTTGGTCCTGAGGTGTCTCGTAGATCACAGATCATCATGGGGGACGACCCAAGCCTGCTACAGCAGCTTTATCGAGCACCAGAGTTAGCCCTTATTGGAGGCTCTCAGGCAGCTAGAGCGGGTGGTGCAACATTGTCTACCTACATTAGCTCTTGGATTCCTAATTCAGTTAAGGAAGGAGCAGAAGCAGCTTACGAAAGACTCAAGGACACCGACGCTTTCCGACTAGCGGCTCAGGCAGCTTCTTTAGGTGACGCAGGTTACCAAGCATTTAAAGAGCGTATGCCAGAAGCAGCAGAGCGTTTTGAGTCAACTGTGGACGTTGGTCTGTTGTTTAGTCCTAGACCAGATATACCTAGACTAGACATCGCCAAAAGAGGCGCACAAAAAGAAGCTGCAAGACGTATCAGAGACAACAAAAAAGACGGTGTTACGCTTCTGTTGGAGCCTGTGACTCCAGAGATGCGGGACGTGTTTGAAGAAAAGGGCGCCTTGCGTACAAAAACGTGGCAGCCCAGTGAGTTTGACAACTTAGTCATTGACACCGTGACTAACATGAAAGGCATAAAGCCAAACCGTTCGTACACCTATAACTACAGGCAAGTACAGAAAGAAGTCGAAGCAGCCAAACAAACGACTGACAAGATTATTACTGCTCAAAACAAAGCGATCAACTCTGACAAGTTTCTAAAGGACATGCAAGGGGCTGTTAATGAAGTCTTAAAAGACGACATTGTTCGTATAGCCACCGGAGACATACAAAAGCAGCTTACTGAGTTGTCAGAGATTGTCCTTGAGTCAGTACAAACCAGAGGTTCAGACCTTGTGGGTGTACTAGAGGTTCGACGTAAGTTTGACGACCTAATCAACAACTTTGACGGAACACCTAGTGCTAAGTCTATTGCTGCCCGTAAGATCCGTGGTGTGCTAAACGACACGCTCAAGGCCAACACCCGTGGAGATCAACTGCATAACCTGTTGACTAAACAGTTCCACGGTATCACAGCCATGGAAGACATGTTACCTAAGCGTAACGCAGAGTCCAGAGACCTCGTTAGTCGTGCCGTACGTAATCTTAAGGCTGTTGACTTGTTGCCAAACACTGTTCTAGCACTGGGCGCTACAGGAACTGCAGGCTTAGGAGCCATAGGAGGCGCTGTACCAGCAACAGCTGCAGGGGTTCTTGGTGCTACAGTGTACACAGGCGTACAGGCCATGAAGCCTAGAAATAGGGCTAGAATATACGCAAGTATGCTTTCTGCTGTTGACAAAGCCATTCCTTTGACTAAAGGCACTGCCCTGAAAGAACTAGAGATGGACCGTTTACTTCTGGTAGATCTTATTGACGAAACTCGTGAAGAGATAAAGGAAGAAGAGAGTGAGTGATTTTCAGAAGAAAAGGGAAGAGTACGCAGCAATACGCAAAGGCGCTTCTAGGGTAGGTTCTACAGCACAAACCTACAGGCAGCAGGCTACTTCTGCTTTTCTTAATCCTGCTGTTGAAGACCCCTTTGGTACTGCTCCTGTTCGCGTAGAACGAATGAGGGGAGGCCCTAATGCTTTTGGTCCTGTAGAAACAACCACAGTTGACGCTATGGCTCCTCTTAACTTTGCTGCCGAAGAGTTGACTACCCCTGCTAACTACGTCCCTGTGGGTGGTCTTGGGATGATGCGTAGGGGCGCTCAAATTACACAAGAGGCTCTTCCTAACTTAAACAGGGCGCAGGAAAACGCTGGGTTGTTCTTGAGTTCCCCTAGGAACTTGATTAGAAACTTTTACGGCCCTACTGACATACCTGAAGACGCTGTGCCTAATATGGTTGACAGGTATATAGCCAGAGACCCACAAGCGTTTGCTAATAAGGTCAGAAGAATACCTAAAATTGGTCCCATGGTGGCAAACACTGTTAAAGACGCTAGAAACGCTGAAGAAGTCATGCAAGGTAGGATCAGGACACAAGACTTTTTAAACTGGGCTGGAGAAGGAACACGAGAAGGTTTGTTTAATCTAATGAATCCTGACGCACGTGCTTTGTACTACAGCACAGGCGTTAACCCTACAACTATAAGAGTAGCGCAAGAAGCGGCAGGAGGAGAGCAGAGAGATCTAGCTAAAGCGATCGCCCAAGGACAACAAAACATTATCACTAATACCCGCTTAGGTAGACAAGGGCCTGTTGATCCTACACTTGACACAGTGGACAGAATCAGTTACATGTCCGACACTGTTACTTTCCGTCCCGGTGTTTACTCTGACTTGGTGAATCAGGTAGGTGCTAGAAACAACACACCTCAGAGAGACCTTGACTTTTTTGAAGAACACATAGGCAACGTCTGGAAGGTAGGTAAGGAAGAAAAAGCAGAGAGATTTGCCGATGCAGCGTCTCCTGTGATAAATGTAAAAACTCCTACTACTTTCCAAACAGGAAACCATGCGTTTGACTTTGCACACAAAGGGCCTGTACGCACGTTTGCTACTTTGTTTAAAAACAAGAAGAACGTAAGTAACGAAGAAATGCTTGAGAAGTTTAAGTCTAGTCCTAAACTTACGTTGCATCCTAAGATGGGTAAAACAGACGAAGAAATACTTGCTAACGCAAAAGCAAACGGAGGTTTCTACTTCACTGGATCAATGGTTGGTACAGGTATTACAGAAGGCGGTGTAAACTATGTAGGTAAAATAACGCCTAGAGGTAGAATCACGGCTGTTGTATCTGACGAAAACAATTTCCTTGAGAATGTCCCTGTTGTAGGTAAAGCAGTAGAAAAAGCACTACCTAACCGGATTGTAAACGCTACGCCTCCTATGATCTTTGATGCTTCAAGTAACAATGCAATGGCCCTAGCTAGAAAAACCAAAGTCCCAGCAAAGGACGAGATGACTGAATCTTATACGGATTTAGTAAAAGCAGTAGCAGGTATAAAAGCAGACCCTCAGGTTCAAAAAGGAGAGCGCCTGATATCTGCTGGTATGTTGACGACAGGCGGTGGACTTCTGGCTAGAGGACAACAAGAGGAAGACTAGAGACGCTCTAGCACCCACTTTAGACCCATGATCTCTCCACGTATCTCGTTGTTGCGAGCAGCAGGTATGGACTTGGTTAGTTTGTTTTCAAGTACTTTTATGCGTACTTCGATGTCACGTTTGATGTTCATAATTAAACCTAAGTAAAAAGGGGCCGAAGCCCCATAAGTTACAACTCGCAGTTGTTACCGGTGCAGGCTAACTGCTGAGACCCTTCCGTCATGTCAGAGTTTTCTGAGATTGTCCAGTCGATGGACTCAGGAAACTCCTTCTTCAGCTTCTCATAGGTCTCTAAGTCTACGGGTTCGTAAGGGGCCTGTTGGTACGTATGTTCGGAATAAGGGAGGAAACTAACTCCGCTTATCTTGTCGAACTTATTGTACAACCATTGGCCTACCTCAAGAAATTCATCATCACGGTAGTAGCATGTCATGGACGGCTTATGCTCACACCAGAAGTCCTGATAAATCTCCCATAGCTCAAGTTGTTCCATTGCACCCATCTCAGAGGCCACCACAGCCCCCTCAGGGGATTTTATAGGGAAGGAGAATACCTTGGTAGTGGGTGACATTACGTCGTCCTCTACGGGCACTCCTGCGGCCTCTAAGACTTGGCAGAGGGGGTCTCTTGAGTCCGCCCTGACTCGTCTAATGTACTGATCTGCGTATCTAGGATGGATACCAGAAGCAGAATCAACAAGCTGAGACACAGTGCCGGAAGGCTTAACAGCAGTAATAGCGGTAGAAACATTAATACCAAGACGTTTCGCCCATTCTGCATTAGTTTTAACCGCTTCTTCTTTGAGTTCAGTAAGCCAAGTTTTGAGAACACCCTTGTCTCTCCTTCCCGACAATGTCGGATGATCCATAATACCTGTCAAGCTAACACCCAACAAGGCCTCTTCTTCTGTGTTGTTCTGCCACACCTTTCTCAAGTATCTGAAATTGGTAAGGGTAGCTTGTAAAGTTCCAAGGATAGACGCAACACGTACTTTCCGTTTGAGGTCTGAGAGACTATCGGACGACCTGACAACAACCTCTGATAAATTACAGAATTGGTAGGGTCGAAGGATAATTTCGCTACATGGATTAGTTCCAAAATCATAGGTAGCATCTCGTCGCTCGTTCTTTGCAGCTTGCTTTTGACTTGCAACCCTAGAGAACATTCCTCGTTCCCCAGATCTTGACTCGTATAAACTTTTCCACTCATTTAAAAATGCCTCAAAGTCTGGCTTTTCTGTATAACATGCGCTGTTATTTGCTAGTCCTCGTTGAGGATTGTCTTGCCACCACTGTCCTGACTTTGCTCTTCGGATTCGGTCGTCAGTGAGGTTAGATAGACTGATGAGAGCACTTCTCCGGACTCCCCCAACCACGACGATCTGTGCAATCTTACAGCAGATATCGTGACATTCGATGGAGCTAAGTTTGCGTCCAGCAGCCTCCCGAAAGACTTCAACGGTGAAGTTAAACAGGTCAACAAGAGGTTCTGGACCACTTGCTCGACCTCCGAAGGTCTTAAGGGATGCCCCTGCAGGTCGTACTCCAGATACGTCCCACTTCGGAAGTTGACCCGAATAGAGCAAGCTAACAAGTTCTCTGTAAGCTTTAGCCCAGCCAATTTTTGAATCAGCGACATGTATAACGGTGTCTGTGTCATGAAACTCTTCTGCTACCTCCGGTAATTTTGTAATGTACTGTCTTTCTACGCTAAAGCCTACGCCTGTGCCACACATAAGCACGTACATCATCTCGTCGAATGCTTTAGGATGGTCGATAGGCATGTAGGAGCAGTTGAAGCCAGCGACATTGTCACGGTCCAACGCCTCCCCTGCAGTCATGAGTGCCCTCATGGAAGGCATGACATCCAAGTTATGAATGTCTGCAAAGATACCATTGGCGTCTTCCAGAGTGAGTTTATCTTTATCTATCCAGAAGTTTAAATACCTGTCGATTGTTTCTTCCCAAGTCTCCCGTCGCTGTTCCTCTGGAAGGTAACGAGCGTACCGTGACTTGTGAATGTATTGTTGATATGCGTCCATTAATTTATTTCCTTAATTAGTCGTTCAATGTACCAGCGACACTTACGTAAGTCCTCTACTGGTTTGCCTTTGTAGTCATAGCGCCAGAGGTACTTCAGTGCGTTACCCTTGAGATAACCGTTGAACTCCTGTTCAGGCATGGACGCTTTGATTGCTTCGATGGCTTCGATTGCTCCCTTGTTGTAGTGGTCGGGTTGCTCCACAGGGTCTACCTGCTTCGGCTTCCTAATGGACAGGTTATTCAATGCTCTAACTGTGTCCCACTCTTCGGGAGTCGCGTCATCAATACTCATGTTCTTCCTCCTCTAGCTCTTGTTCAAACACATCCAGTCTGTTGATTAGCTTGTCCTCAAACCTGTCCAGCATCTCTTCTGAGGTTACCTGTAAGACCTCCAGCAGGTCGTCTGGGTCCATGGTTTTCAAGAGGCGTTCCTTAATTTCCTCCAGCGTTAGCGACATAATCAATCAACTCCTGTAGTGTCTCTATAGTATACCATAAAATATTCTCTTTGTCACACCATTCCGACATAGTCATTTTAGCCCCCTTGCGTATCTTCTTGTTGGGCTGCATAAGGACAAACACTAGCTCTTGTCCTGCTGGCAGACTATCTCTGACACTGGTGTACTTCTTGGTGTCTCCGTCTCTAAAGTACCCCTTGCACTCCACGAGAACACCAGAGGCGCTGTGAACAAAATCAGGACGATAACTGCGCTGAATGGTGTAGGGGACGGTGAACGGCTCATAGTCAAAACCCTTTAGTAGTTTAGAAACGTCTTCTTCAAATGTGCTACGAAAGCGTGATCTCTTGGACCTTCGGCTCATTGATAACCTCCGTTAAATATCTTGGACCTGAGGAGTAGGCGAAGGCGCGAACGGAAGGCCAACATACCTGCTTGTAGGAACAGTAGGAGCATCCGACGGCGAGTTTCTGGTTCCCACTCTTTCCATCTGCGATAGTGCCGTAGCATACGTCGGGTGGGGTTGGATGCTCCACTAGCTTTTTTACGTGGTCAATGCGCTCCTTGATGTCGTAACTTATGAGATCATAGACAGGGGCCTGAGTGTCCTCCTCGTCGTACATGAGGTACGTGAGGTGTCCATTCTGCTTGTCCATGGCTAACCATCCAAATTTAGTAGCACCCTCTGAATATGCGTATCCTTTAATTTGAGCCACGTAGCCAAATGGGTCGTCATAAGCCAGTGTGCCGTCTTTGAATTTCCTAAACCCATAAGTCGAAACAGATTTAACGTCAGTAACAATACCGTTGATTTTACAGTCCATCGAGCCTGTAATACCATTAACCTCACACTTTTTCTGTTCATCCGTTACCTCATGACCTGCGGCTCTAGTTAGGAACAATAGCATTTCTTCAATGAGGTGACCGTAGAGGAACTTGACATAGGTATGACCCTGTATGTCGTCAGACTTCTCCACGTCATTGTAGACATTCCAAAGATACCTGTCCTCGCGCCCAATGTTGGACATGCGTAGCTTACGTCCGTCACGCTTACGTCCACCAAACTCGTTACGCATGAGTTCCTTGACGTTTTCACCGAACAACTCAATGTTGGCTTCCATGTCCACGCCTTCTGCTGCTTCTTTTGTCTCCATCAGTTTGTAGATGTCAGAGACTAATGTGTACACGCTTTTCATACGTTTCCCTCAGTGAGTTTCTGCCCACGTTGTTCCGACCTTGAACTCTCCGTCAAGGGGACATCGGAGACTGTACTCCAAACCTGCCGCCTTGAGGCACTCCACTGCGAGCCAGCCATACTTCTCTGCTTGGTCTGCAGCCACCTCCGATTGTACTTCGTCATGTATGTTACCTATGAATTTATAGTCAAGTTTCCACTGTCGTGCGTAGTTGTCCAAGATGACCAACGCTTGCTTCATCACGATAGCCCCTGCCGCCTGAAGTAGTGTGTTCAGTGCAGCATGTTCAGATCTAACTCTAAGTCTACGTCCATCAAGTCCTGTGAGATAGCCTCGCCCAGATGCTCTAGCAACGCGGTCTCGTAGACTTTCAAGAGAAGGTGTATTTGATAGAAATCGTCGCTTAAGGTTTGCGCCGTCCTTTGCGCTTCCTCCAACGATGGTTCCAATCTTTGCGTCTCCTGCTCCGTAGAGGAAAGCGTAGATGAAAGTTTTAGCTTGAGGTCTTGTTTCCAGCCCTGCAGCCAGTTGATTTCTTGTGTGTATATCTTCGGTGAGGAGGACATTGGTAAACTCCTTATCGTCCATGTAATGTGCCAGCATTCTGAGTTCCAACCCAGAAGCGTCAAAGCCAACCAAAGCCTTCCCTTCAGGCACAGTCCAGCAGGAGCGACACTCATGCCCATAGGGGCTGTGGCTTGCTGGGACCTGAGCCATGTTGGGACTCTGGTGGGTCATGCGTCCAGTGACTGCACCGTTGCTAATGACACGGCCATGAACTCTCCCGTCGTCCTGCACATGTTCTAGCCATGAGTGGACCTGTGCATATCTCTTTTGTAGCATCAGGTACTCACTGCATAGGCTAGCCTCTGGCAGGTCAATGGTGTCTAGAACAGCCTCGTCAACGATGGGATTCCCTTTCTCCGTGACTTTCTCAAAGACGACACCAAGCGTTGATAAGCGCCTCGCAATCTGTTGCCTAGAACCAACATTGAAAACCTCAACTCTGTCCTTAAGTCGTTTACCAGTCTTTTCAGACCATCTTTCGTGAATGATCGGCGGGAACTTATCCTGTAGTACTTCTTCGATTTCATTCATTCTCTCCTTAAATGTTGCTAAAAGTTCATGGGAAAGCTTCTGGTCTAGTACCCATCCGTTGCGCTCCTGTTGTTGTACGGCGTACTGCACCTTATGTTCCAAGTCAATTGACCGCTGGTCGAACCCTGCCATGTCCCTAACTAACTGCTTGTGTACGGCCTCTGTGACCTCTGTGTCACGCTCACAGTACTCAATCATAGCAGTAGATAAGCAGGACCAATCATCGTGGTCACCTTTGGGGAAGCCCAGAAGCTCACCCCAGACCTTCAGAGAGTGTCCACCGGGTCTGCTTGGGTCGTACAAGCGTGACAACACCAGAGTATCGACTATGCGCTCAGGGGCCACAGAAACGCCCCAGAGACGTTTTAGCACTGGCAGGTCATAACCTATCAGGTTGTGTCCACAAACGCTCACAGAGCCTTCTAGAGCCTTACAGAGGGTGTCATGGGTAGTATGTACGGTGTTTACTCCGTTTTCCCGTGTCACAACACACCAGATGCGCGTGGGGTTAAGACCGTCGGCTTCCAAGTCAAGGTAAATCAAAAGTCGTCCCCTATGTGTGGATTAGCGACTTCCGACAGACGACCTGTGGAACGATCATAAGCCAGCCAACAGGCAGGTCCGGTTTCACCGGTATACCTGTTCTTCAACACGCGGACTGTGGTTGTGTTACGGACATCCTCGTTCTCGTGTTGCTGATCCCGTTCCATGCCGATGACTATGTCTGACAACTGAGCGATGGCCTGAGACCCCCTAAGTTCACCTAAGGATATCTGAGCACCGTCTTCATGGGCCTTGCCTTGGGATCTACGGAGGTGTGACACGAGGAACAAACAAATCCCCGTCTCAGCCACCAGAGTCCGCAGCTTGGTCATGATTTCGTCAATGGCCTTCCGTTCATCCCCTGACTCCTGAGAACTGACGACGATGGACAGGTGGTCCAGTATGACGTACCTGCAGTCAAGTGCTTTTGCCATGTAGCGAACACGGGCGAGGAGATTATCAGCCGACGTTGACCCCCAATGGTCAAATAGGTAGTAACGTCCTGTTCCCAGTGTGGTCTCCCAAAACGGTCGAAGTTCGTCCACAGGCGTGTCCTCTTCCAAGTGAAGGGGCCTGTTTGCCGCCACCGACATGATACCAAGCGTTGTTCGGGCCAAATCCTCCTCAAGCGCCAAGACTCCAATATTGCCCTCGCATCGGCGTAGAAGATCATACTCGATTTCTCTGATAAATTGGGACTTTCCCATACCACTGCCGCTAGTGATCGTAACGAGTTCATAGGGCCTGTGTCCTCTTGTGATATGATTTAGGCCTTCCCATGGATAAGGTATTGACTTGACATTTCTCTTTTCTACCAGTTTGTCCCATGTGTCAGTACCAGCGACGATACCGTCGGGTCTGTAGACCTTCGCGTTCCACCAGTGTTGCGTAAAGTCCTTGACCCTGTTTGCCATGAGCATGTCACTGGCGTCCTTTAGGGGTAGCTTACATATCTTTAGCTTATCAGGGCTGAAGAGGTCTTTAACTTGTTCAACTGCTTCGTCTCCTGCCTTGTCGTTATCAAAGCAGAGTACCACTGTGTCGTACCCTTCGAGCCACTCCAGTTGGGCCTTGATTTCCTTGGCGGCGTTACCTGCGCCCGACCGAAGTGAAACCACGTCCCACTGTTTACCGGACATCTCATAGATTGCCAAGGCGTCCAATTCGCCCTCAGTAATCGTGATGTAGGTGTCCCTGTTACACTGTTGTTGTCCGAAGAATCCGACGTTGCTTACGTCCCCCATAGACATGAAGCCTTTGGTCTTGACCTCGCGTACCTTTGCCGCGCACAGGTCACCCGTAGACAGGTCGTAGTAGGGGTAGTAGTGCTTCTCTATTTCACCTGTGGAAGAGTACTCCACGGTGACCCCGTAGCGCCCACAGGTGTCCTGAGATACGCGCCGTTGGGGTATGCTTGAGACCACTCCCTTGAAATTAAGGGGCTTGGCCTTAGGTAATTCTGAGGTCATGCCATGGTCTCCACCGTGAACGTGATAGTCACAACCGGCACCAAAACAGTGTTGGCCCCCGTCGTCGTAGATAGCGAGAGCGTCCGAAGAACCGCACTCCGGACAACTCTCGTGTCTTAGGAACTTAGAAGTCTGCGGCATCGCCTACGGCAATCTCTGCTTCCTCTAGTACTTTGACCGCCTCAAGGTAGGTCGCTACGCCATGCACTGGGTGAGGCTGTCCCAGCTTGTACTTC
>Ga0098049_1000248_pt1 | contig 22465 bp, 16 predicted proteins | sample 13BtaG_FD_92582 | JGI IMG/M metagenome (GOLD analysis project Ga0098049, IMG submission 92582) | Marine viral communities from the Subarctic Pacific Ocean - 13B_ETSP_OMZ_AT15268_CsCl metaG | ecosystem: Environmental > Aquatic > Marine > Oceanic | place: Subarctic Pacific Ocean | collected...
GCATCTATACTTGCTAATATATCGCTTAACTCTATGACACTATCTGTCGTTCCATAAGTTCCTGTTACTATCATTCTATCTCCAAATACTGTTGGTCTTGGGTCTATTGTTACTGCCATTATTGTTCACTTCCTGTTATTTCCGTATTTTCTTCTTCACTTAAAACTTCCTCAACTACAGGTGGATTCAAGTGAGATTCTACTAATTCTAAAGCGGCGGTCTTTGTTAGATAACCTGCGCCTGTTTTAATTCCATTGTCTTTGAGCCATTTTAGAATATCTTTTCTAGCCCATGCTACATCCGGTATACCGTCATCTTGTAAGTCTACTGTAGCAGGTTCATCGCCTTCTATCTTGAAATCTTTTCTTAGGGCTTTCCTGTTTGCCTCAAGCCATGCTTGAGAAACTTCTACAGGTTTACCTCTAATCCAAGACTCACAACTATCTCTTCTACGGGCTTCATAAAAAACCCCTATGTAAGTTACGGTAGGCATTTAGCCACCTCAATTAAGCATTAGAAGTGTGACTGTACCTGCACCTGCGCCTTCTGCATGTAGTTCAACTGCACTCAATGCGCCACCACCAATAGTAGGTGGTGCGGCATCTGCACCTATTTCACTTGTTCTTACTGAAAGAGTCTTATCTGCAACTTCAAGAGTAGTACCAACTACACCAATAATCTTAGAACAACCTGCGGTAAACACGAATACTTCTGCATCAGTAGTAGCAAGAGTAAAAGAAATTGTCACCATTCTTAAACTCCCAACTGCATTCCCGTCAGTGTTAGCGGCGTTAAAACCTGCTAATGTACCCGGATAAGAGCCACCTGCGTTTCCATCTAACCAACCTGTTTCTTCTACAGGTGTTCCTGTTCTCATGTCAAGGTCTAATAGTATCTCCATCGCTGAAAATTCGCTGTCTTCATAACTAATTGTTAATCCATTTTCTATTTCTGTTTGCTTTGCCATATTTAATCATCTCCTTAATATTTTTTCTCCATTAATCCTCACTTTAGGTCACGAATAGAGCCGTGGCCTCCAAAGAAAGTAGTCCAAACTTCTCCCATTGAACGGTACATACCCTCTTGTCCTAGACGGTTAATAGCGAATGGGTCACCGGTTTCGATACCGGATTCAAAGTATTGAGTTGGTATAGCAGTTGAGAAATATAGGTAATCAGTGTCTAGGAAGTACATACGACTTAGACCGTCTTTTGCTATATCCTTAGATGGGATAATAGGTACACCGTTGTAGGTTGCTACGATGAAACCGGCTTCAATACCCGGTACACCCTTAACACCGTTGTAGGTTGGTGTAACTCTCTTCTCTTCCATGAACCTTTGTTGGCTTTGTAGTAGTTGTTGTAATCTCATTAGAGTATCATATCCAGTTAGGATAACCTTTGGATTACCACCACGAACCCAAGTCTGTTGGAATAGGGTATCTAGGTGGTCTAAAGATAGAGTTCTTTCAGTAAGACCTGCATCTGTAGCAACATTTACTTCTGCGTTAGACCAAGAGTTTGCACTTCGGTCAATAGAGTAAATATCAAGGTCAGCCGCACTGTCAATGTGAGCAGTGTGAGAAGTAGATGCCCCACTTGCTACAGTAGCGGCATATCCTGTACCTGTACTGTCCATAGTTGAAGAAGCAGTAATTCTATCTAGTGATTCAAAGTCGTTACCTGCCGGAGTATCGGTGTCTTGTGTAAGCATTTTGTTAATGTGTTCTGCGTGGTGCTTACCCATTTCTTCCTTTAGTACTGAACGAATGTCACCTAGACCGTCATCTTTGTCAGCCAAGAACATAGCAGTTTCACTCATGTCGAATGTGTGAACAACTGTCTTAGGTTTTGCCGCAATATGTTGGAACACAGGTTTTGTTGTGTCCGGTAGAGTAGCGTTTTCTGCAACTCCACCACCAACACTGAATGATGGTCTGTCAGTAATAACTCTCCAACCACTTCTTTCCCACGGTCTCTTAGGTAAAATTGAGAATGCGTTAAACTCTTGGTTCAACTGTGACCAAACTTTTCTACCGTAAATTGCTTGGTAGGTACCTGCTGTTGTACTTAGCATTGGTGCATCTGCTTTCAATAACTCACTACCGGAGTAGGAGTAGCCCATAGCGTTTCCTGCACCGTAAAAGTATCTTTCCATATCTGTTATGTTTCTTATGTAATCTCTTGCCATATTAGTCATCTCCTTTTTCTTAATTTATTATCCTCAAGCACCCCTGTAGACACTATTTGCTAGTGTGTGTACCTCATCCCAAGACATGTTGCTCAAGTCTTGAGTAGATGGGATTGTAACATTTGTTGATAGGTCAGCCTTTGCGATTGTTGTACCTTCTGTAGTTAGGTTGTCAATTCTTTCGGAAAGGTTTGAAATTGCCTTCATGACTTCACTAATTGGTTCACGAGCATCGAATTGAGCCTTTTCTGCTTCGGACTTTGCGATTGCTTGTTCATTAGCGAATCTTGAAGCAAAGTGTCCTTCTAAGTCACCACGGAATTGTTGTTCCGTAGCCGCCGCTTTGTAGACTTCATAAGCCGCCTCAATATCGGTTGCTGAAACATTTGATGGGTGAATGTAGGATTTTGAAAGGTCAGCCGGACCCATAGCCCCTGCCGGTTGTTTTCCACCGCTTTGACTTACTGCGTTAATAGCACCGGTTGATGGGCTACCTGCGGTTTGCCCTCGGCCTCTAACTTGTCCGGCGAAGTAATCTGCACCATCTACTGTATCCGGGTTGTCGAATCCACCAAGTTGTGCTTTCTCAAGAGCATCAAAATGCTCTCTTGCTGAATGAGTATCTACACCTGCGGATTTTAGAGTATCTTCCATCCAATTTAGGTACTCGGCACTAATGACATCACTGTATTCATTACCTTTCATGTAATTCATTTTGTCATCATCTTTCTTTTCTTTCTTTTTCTCTTTCATTTCTTCTTCGGCCTTCATCTTATCATCCTTCTTTTCTTCTTTGTCGTCGGAATCATCTTTCTTACCCTTGATATGCTCTCGGAGTTGAGGTGGAATTTCACCTTTCTCCATAGCGTCAAGTCTTGCTTCTAGCCTGTTCATTACTGCGTTTAAGTCACTGTCTATATCTGTCATTTTACTCACATCTTCTTTTAAAATTCTAAATTGTGCTTCCGGGTTAATCCCTTTTTCACAAATTGTAATTTCATGGAGTTCCATTTTACTTATTTCTTGGTATTCTCCGTGTTCCCCATCAGCCTTTCTAACACGCTTGAAAGCCTGTCCACCAATGGAGAATCCTTGCAAATTACCTTTGCGTATTTCTGCGGCTACTTCACGAGCCTTTTCTATGTCGTTTCGTAGTTTACAAACTACAAACATTCCTGTGTCGTCTACTTCGGACTTCCACATTCTTCCGTTGGAGTCTACATAGTTATCTATAACTTCTCCAACTTGTATATTAGAGTGAGCCAACTGTACATTCCTGTATCTGTCACTCTTCATAAAACCGTCAAATGCATCTTTTAATGCACCACGAGTAATCAAATCTCCTTGCTTATCAACAAGTTCTACAGATGCATAACCGGCTACAACTAAATCACTACCACTCTTTAGGACTTTCAATCCCGAAGATGGTCGCTGTATAGTTAGCATCAATTCACACAACTTACTGTCATCCTATTTATATTGAACTGATACTTTATGTCTAAAAGAAATTAATCTACTTTATTAAAATCGGACAACTGCGAAGTATTACCATTCATTTCTATATGTTTTATGGGTTTTTTCTCTTTTTTATTTTTCTTAGGCTCGATTTCTTTTTCATCACTTCGTTTTCTACCATCATAGTCCGGCATAGTTTCTTCATTAGCCAAACGAGTTGGACCACTTGGAGACTCTATTGGTGTAGCCATATCTATACCCAAACCTTTTGGTCCTGTCCATGTCATTTTTTCTTTAGCGAGTGTATCTAAAGCACGAGATATAATTTCTAGTGCTTTTTTAGTAGTTGGTTTAAGTAATCTATTTTCATCGTCAGCCTCTAATACACCTGCTGACTGTTTATCTTGCCGTTTACGGCTTGGGGGCTTTTCATCTAGTACATCTGTTTTAACTAAATGACCATCAAACATAAGCGGTGCAACGGCACTCCAATACGGATACATACTTTCTGCTAATGTAATAGGATAGTTGGATTTTACCATACCACTCAATGCTGTAGAAGGATTTTCTAAATACCATAAATTACCATGACTTAAGACATCATATTCTACAGTATCTACATCTTTTAATATAACTTTTAATTTATTATTATCATATTCAATATCATGTGGAACTAAAATAGGAGTTAAAGATTTAGTAAGTATATCTAAAGATTCAGCACTAGCCGCACCTTCACCATCACCTTTACCGGTTATTTGTTTCATTTGAACATTAAAGACATTTCTTCCACCACGATTTTTTTTAGTTACCCCTGTAATAGATACTCTAACTACATCTCCTACTTTATATGAATCTCCTTGATTATGTATTGTTCCTATATCCATATACTCTTGTCCATTTACTTCTACTGCTCTATTACCTAATTTTGACCCATCTAAAATTGGTCCTGCGCCTAATCTATATGTATGTGAATTTTTACCTTTGACATCTAACACTATGAAATTGTAATCCTTAGTGTTTCTAAGTAGCATCCATTTAGGATGTCGCCTTTCTCCTTTCATGTATGTAGATTTACCATCTCTTAGTAAAAGCACTTTATGTTCCTTTTGAAGATTAGATATTGTTTCCTCTAAACCTTCTTCGTCTGTCATTTTAGTATCATGTGGACCGGGTATAATTATATTTTCATGACTATCAAATTGACTTCTTAATAATTTCATTCTTTCAAACATAGTCATATCACTTACATTGTTAGCATCATAATTTAGAATATCTATTATGTTTAGTTCATCTTCACCTAAGATACCATCTATAACATAATCTCTTTTATTTAACTTTGAAAGATTTTCTTTAAACGATTTTTTCAAACCAACTTTTTTACCATCTTCATCGTATGTAGTAATTGTTTCATCTTCACTTACAATAATTACTCTCTTACCATCATACCATTTACTGACTACCCACGAACCGCTAAATCCTTTTAGATAGTGTAAATCACTTATCTCAAAAATGCGATGCATCGGTCTAATAGGAGGTGACCATTTTACATCGTCATTTTTCATCAATAGTATATCGGGATTTAATAACGATGTGATATATGTAGAAATTTCACTCATAGCGATAGTTGAAGGCTCATCCGATGGAGATAAATATGTATCCATATTCACTCCTTGATGTGCCGAGAGAGTAGTTTGAGGCGGTGGTAAATTAGGTAATACTTGTTGTATGGTTTCCTTTCCAAATAATGTATTCAATGCTTCTTCACTCACTCTTGGGTAAAAACCCGGTTGGGTATGTTCACCAACTATTGGTTCTCCTTCTATATTAGTTTCAATACCAAATGAGGGTTCTGCTACAAACCCTTCATGAATATCTCCTACACCAAATATATTGTAGATAGATGCGTTAGTAGGATTTACTCTACCTATCTTAGAATGTGTACCTAAACCTGCTCTAGCAACTGTTTCAGTTGTAGGTGCTTCAAATGCACTTTCTAATATGCCACCTTTTTCATCCATTAATTTTCTCTCATCTAATACAATTAAAGAATCTAAATTATTTCTAGTAGTAGCGGTAACTTTCTTAACTCCTTTACCCATGTTTTTTGCACCGTGAGCATCAAATTCTCTAGCATGGAAAAATTCTAATCCACTATTTTGCATTGACTGACCAAAATGTTTTGCGTTAAGAATATGATTTAGTGATTGAGATAATCCATGTATAGGATTTGCTTTCCAATTTTCATTTTCTTTTCTTGCTCTCCTTTGTGCAATAGTTATCGCATTATGTATATTTGAATTATGTAAATCATGATGAAACTTATCATTACTGTTTAAGTCATCATATTCAGCACCCATAATATCATCATTAGGAGTATGTAAATGAGATATATCTGCATTTCCTATTTTTGATAATGTACCACTTGTAAGCATATTACCAACTGTTGAAACAAATAATGGTTGTTGTCTCAAAGAAGATTCATTAATAATATTAGCAACATGTTCTTTCATAGCGGGAGTTTTTTCTAAGTTTAATTTATTAATTACTTCATCAACTGACATGTTACCATCTATTTCTGCACCATTTTCTAGTAAATGATTAGCAATAGCACCATGTTCATTAATTTCTTTTGGTTTTTGACTGACCACATTGTAATCTATTCCATAAGTTACAGGAGATAAATCGTGATTATCTGTCGCTAAAATATGCCTTTGTGTGTCAGCCAATAATTTTTGCACATTATGTATAAACTGCACAGGGTTACTAGTGTCAAAAGCATCCGGTTGTTGTTCAAGAACTAACGGTATTATGTTATTTTTAGCGTAATCAACAACTGTATCATGGTGAGACTGTAACATATCTAAATACTGTTTAGCATTAATTTTCCAATGTGATGTAGGTTTATCTTTTTGTTTTGTAGATAGTTGAACTTGATTTAATTGAACCACAGCATCTTGTAAGTCCTCTCTTAAACCCATTACTTGTTCTTGTGACAAATCGGGATTCAGCATCATTTCATTTATTGAATCAATGGTTTCTCTAATTCTATTTTCTTTTTTAGTAGAAATATTATCTCCACCAAATCTTAGGATAGACTGAATGGCATCAATAGATGTTGTTTTAGGCTGATATTTCTTTTTTCCGCCTTCTAATTTTCTTTGATGTAGTTTAGATGTTACGCTTTGTAACCTAGACTTAGCCTCGTCTAAACTTATTTTATCATTAATAGCAAAATCATGATTATCCATATAATAATCGTGTAACATTTTATAGTTTGAATTATTTTTATCTACAGACAATTTTTCTATAAATTCGTTAATCTTTCTACTGTCTGTCGTATTAAGTATTTTACTAACTGCATTTACTAATCTAACTATTGGATAATCGCCTGTTTCTATGGTATCTTTGACATTTTTGTAGGTGGTAGGTTTTGAATCCCAACCTACATAGTCTTTAAATTCTTGAAGGCCGAGACCTGCTGAAAGTTTTAGGTCACCTGTTAAAAAATCTTTAAGTTTTCCTATGGCTTTTTTTGATGGAGTAAATGGATGACCCACTCTATTCAAAAATGTATTATGTAATTGCGCTTTAACTGCTCTTTCGTGTAATCTACTATCACTAGGATGTGTACCATACATAGATATAGACCTAGGCATAATAGTAGGATTAGTAGATGTGTGAGGTTCTAAATGTTGATTATGTGGACCTAATTGTTGTTTAAATGCAGGAGAGGCTGTTCTAATGGCATATTCATACATCGGATTAATTGCTGATTTATGCTCGGTATAGTTATTTTTTTCACTTCGATTAGAAGATTTACTTGTTCCAAAAGGAGAGAATATATTTTGCAAAGGTGTTTTTTCGGGAGTATAATCAAATTTATATTTAGTAGTATCAAAAGCACCTATTGGTGGTGCAAATAGTGGACCAAAATGCATTCCTAAAATAGTGTTCTCTTGGTTTGGCATCCAAAATTGATAATTATTTGGGTCTGTTTGAAACATAATAGAATTGTCTTTGTCATGCGAGATAGAGTGTAAGAATTCAATCCATGTAGCAGGTGATATATTCATACCCGGTGTATTAGCGTACAAAGAAGAATAAAACTTACCCGGACCGTATGTATATCCATCGGGGTGATTTTCCCAAAAATCTTGTTTTTCTTCATCGGGATGAGGACCATGTGGTGATTTTAAAAACGCTAAATCATTCACCATTTCTTTTGCTGATTGTTGAACTGTTCCATGACGGCGAGCATAATCTTGCGCTTTTTCTAATGTTGGTAAATCAATTATTGGTCCATCCATTTTACCGTGTATAGGATGTTTTTCAATCAACTGTTTTGTATTAGGGTCAAACCCCGCTAAGAAAAGTAAATCCTCCATAGAGAGTCTTTTGTGTTTAGATTTTCTTTGTAAATCTTGATAAGTATAATTATCTTGAGGTTTTGTTTTATGAAGTTCAAGTGACGGTAATACTTGTAAAGGTTCTTTACCATCAACAGCGTATTTTTCATTAATTTCACTTAATATATAATCAGCAATAGGGTAGTCTAAAAAATCATTTTGATTGTGAATTGACTCACCTAAAGCACTTCTAATAAATCTATTTTCACCTTGAGAATAATCATCTTCATTAGATTGATTTCGATAATGAGCGTTGCGACCAAAATTTTGATTTGACCTAAGCATAAAATTCATTTCGGGTGTTCTTCTAAGTAAATTATTTACTGCTATTCTAGCAGTAGGTATTTTCTCACCGTTGGGTAATGTAAGTGTTGATTTATTATCTATACCTTCGTGTAACTGTTCTTCAACAGAATCTCTTTCTTCGGGTGTAAACCATTCAAGTCCGTACATAAAACCGTCTAAACCTAGTTCTCCTTCTTCACTTGTCCACTCTTTGACTTTATCATCAAAATGGCTGTGGCGTAATTCACTTTCTAACTCCTTGCCTTTCAAACCTCTACTTTGGAGTTCTGTTTCTAATTCTGCATTTTGTTTCTTCCATCTTCTATAATCTCTTTGATATAAGTGATGTTGATGTTGCGCCGCAGTTCCCGTTATGTTAATATCTCCAAGAATCGGTATAGTTTTAGAACCTACTTTTATACCGGTAACCAAAGGGCTATTTTTTTCTGTCATGGTTTTGAACCACTTTTTTTCCATTTCCATTTCTTGAGTACTTGCACCACCTAGCGCAAACGACCTAAGCACCTCTAACATATTAGGTAAACCTGTTGCATGATTAATTTGTCTTAGCGGGTGATTCATTTCGTGATATGGAAAGTGAGAATCAGTGTAAGATGACTTAGTATCTGCTCTATAACTAGGAAATATTGAGTGTCCTCTACCTTCTCTACGAATCATACCATTAGACCAAACATGATTTGTTGGCTCGCCAAAAGTAGGTCTACTTGCTAATAAATAACCTACTCCTTCTTTTTTATCAAATTTAATTATTGTTTCAGCAGTATCTTTAAGATTTAAAGAAAATAAATCGCTAGGAGATTTTTCTAAAGATTCCCACGCCATAATGTATTCTGCGGCACTTCGAGATAAATCTAAACCATCGTAAAGAGATATTACAAACTCATTTTTACGAATGTTGAAATCATCTATCATTATTTTCACCGCCTATGATAGCGGTTCAAATAAAGGACATGCGTGTATATCCACACCTTGATGTAATTTACAACCCGAAGTATTTGTACCGCCGCACTTTCTGCATACTATAGGCATTCCCGCTTCTCCCGCTTCTCTAAGTTTAGATTGAATATTTGCTTTCTTAACCGCTATTGGTTTCACAATATCACCTCAATCAAACTTTTCTTCTCTAACGACTCCTGTATCGGAGTGAGGGTTTTGTCTTGATGATAGTCTTTCCATGTTCACTTTAGAATCCGCTTTTTTTCTCTTTGGTTTAGCATCTTCGGTTTCAATAGTTTTACCATTAGTAGTAAAGTAACCACTCTTAGTTTGTCCACCGGATTCTGCTACAAAGTGAGGATTAATGTCAGTGATTTTTTCGGGTGGAAATCCCGGTTGCGCTTTAGCCATTTTTGTTCCACCTAAGCAACTTGCTTTGCACATGTCTGCTTTGAATTTACCATCTTTACAATGAGGACAACCTTTACCTTTCATTTTGTTATCTTTACATGTACATTTTTTACCGCCACAGTCGGAACAACCTTCAGCCTTTGTAGCCATACCTGTATCGTCACCTGTACCCGGAAGAGGCATCTCACCGGTTTCACGCATACCCTCACGAGGTTTTCTCATACTTTCCATTTTACCTCTTTTTGAAGTTCGAGGTGTACCTGCTGAAAGTGGTAGAGTCATTTCCTTCTGTATTCTATCTAGCCTGTCATTCATCGCTTTTGCTTTTTCAAGCATAACTGTAGTTTCATAACTCATTTTTTCAAATCTTGGCTTCATTGTATCACATCTGTCTTTTTCGCTTGGTTTGCTAACTCGTGTATTTCATCCCAATCCATATTGTGGAACTCTTCATTAGTTTGTGGAATAGTGGTATTTTGACCCTTTAGAATTGAATTATTGTTTAGGTCGTTTCTAAAAGGGTCATCTTGTACATCTTCGGTAAATGGAGTAGTACTTTTTACCATACCCATTTTTCTCAATAATCTTTGAGGGTTGTTGATAATACTCTTAAGACGCTCATTTTCCTGTTTTAAAATCTCTATGTTAGAATCCATAACTTCCATTTTAGTGATTAAAGCGTTCACTAAAAGTTCGGATTTATCTTCTGTCATAGTATGACCTCAATTTGAATAGCGGCCAAATGTACCTGCACTGCGACTAAAGTTAGATTTTTTAATTCCTGTACTAATAGAGCCGGGGAGTCTTTGTCCTTGAATAGAGCCTGTTCTTCCTCTTCCTTCGGTGAATTTTATCACAGGAACTCCACCGGCATAAATATCGTTTACACCTTTAGAGGATTCGGACTTAGCAATAACAGTATTTAGGTCATCTGCAAGGAAATCTGCTAACTTTTGTACTTCTGTCAAATGTTGTTTTGCAACTTCTGCATTATCTCCTTCAAGGGCTGTTAAAAATCCTTTTTGGGCTTGTTCGAGTTTTCTTGCCATTGGGTGCATTTTGATTAAATCCATCTTCATCCCTACCTGTCTCACATACTACTATAATAAAAGCGTTTCTTATGCACCTCTAAATCTTCTAGCATTTTGCATAACATTTGCATTTTGCTGTCCAAGTGATGGTGGTGGTCCTCTTTGTTGCACACTTGTTACAGGCGCACCACTACCCGGTGAGGTTCTTCTTTCGGGTGCGGCAGGACCACGGTTGCGTATTCCTACACCTTGACCACCCGGTTGTGGAGGTGGCATTGGCATGTTACCCATTGGCATACCCGGAGGCATACCTCTCATTGGCATACCCGGTGGCATACCCGGTGGCATACCCGGTGGCATACCCGGTGGCATACCCGGTGGCATTCTTCCTCCACCCGGTGGCATCATTGGTGGTGCGCCGCCCGGAGGTGGTGCGCCTTGTTGTTGTTCTTCGGGTTTAGGTTTACGATAAACAAATTTAATGTCGTTACTTGTATCACCACTAATCAATTCCGGTACGAAACCAAGTTGAGCCATTCTTTGTGCTACATTCAACTCTTGCTCATCACGGCGTAATCTTGTAATTTCATCTTCTTCTTCGTTTGGATATAGTGTTAATTTCCAATCAAACACTCCCATTTGTTTTAGAATCTTAGGGAATAAAACATCAGTGTAAATTTTTTGTCCAAACTCTACTGCACGATTAGTAACAAGAATCTGTAGACCTTCGTTGTTAAGACCGCCGGATTTACCATTATCTACCATAAATATACTTGATACGCCAAAATAAGCGGCAATTCTATTTCTTATTTCATCACGAACAGCGATATATTGCATTTCTTCTAGTGTGTCCATGAATTTGACCCAATTGACACCACCTCTACCGGTGCTAGATTCAATACCAACTTTAGGTACATAGTGAGGGTCTCTTTCCATTTTTTCATCTACTGACTTCCAAAATGATTTCATTGATTCAAGATTATCGGTTGTGACAGAAATAATACCTTTAGGCATTCTACGCTTTTGATAAGCAGTATACATGTAATTATCCATCGCCGTTAATGTCATGGCCTGTCGCCACATTGTATTTACGGGAGAACGACCATACAATTTAGATGGATTGTATTTACTTAAATGTAAAACTTCACCTTCAACAAAGTATTGTGTTTTACCGCTACCTGCCATGTTTACATAATGTACATCGTGTAAATCGCTACCACAAACTTCACACTTATCATCTTCTGCATGTGTTTTTACTTGGTCACGATGGATTAGGCAAGTCTTGTAACGACCACCTCTTACCCCTCTTTTATCGGCAACTATTCTCATGAATATAGGGTCACCTCTAATCATTTCTTTTACACGATAAAATGCAACCTCTTTTGTTTCCGGGTCAATATAATACTCTTTTACAAATATCATAAATGCATCATCTACAATATTTAGGTCATTTTCAATTTCATGTAAAACATGTAAGAACTGTTGTTCCATACTATTTTCTTGATTGAGTAACCACTTAGCGTATACTAATTCTTCACTATCCGGTCCTCTAACTTCCCCGCCACATGTATCACATATTTCTACATCGTGTTGGTATTCTTCATCACATTGAACGCATTTTTTATGAAACTTCTTTTCCCAATAATATCCTCTTCTAAACATCTCTTGTCTTAGTTTAGAAAGTACGGTTCTTAGAATCAAACATTCTGTGCTTACCGCATAAAGAGCAGGTATAGTAATACCCTGTGCCATTACAGGTTCTTGTATACCACTTGTCCAAAGTGGCATAGTTGGAGTCGGTGATGATTTACGCTTGAAGGGTTTACTCAATGTCGAGAGAAACCGACTAATTCTACTTTCATCATCTGCCATTACAAACTCTCCGCATAATTACCTATTGTATCTGCATCCACGCCCCATTTACTCAAGAAACTATCGGCTTTTTTCTTATCGTCTTTCCAATTATTATATGTAACGACACGATACAATTCATCTTTTCTCATCTTATCTTTTTCATCTACAAAGGATAAAACAGCCTTTGCTTGCAACGATTTCATTTTTAAATGTGGTAATATACCTTTCAATAATTGCCTTAAATCGTTTTTTGATGAGAATATGAGTCGGTGTTGGCTTCGGACACTATTTTTGTGTATTCTTTGATTTAGAACTAATCTACCGCAACCTAACGCTTTGTGTAATTCTTCACACTGCATACGACCTCTATCGCCTGTAGCGATAAATGTCGCTCTCGGTTCACCCCTTTCCGTTATGAATATGCTACCATCTGCATCAAGAAAACCTGCGGCATAAGCCCATATATCTTTAATAATTAAACCATGAGAATTAAGTTTTACAAAATCACCTCTACTGTTACTTTTGTAAATATCTAATTCTTCACCGTACATTTTTAGCAACATACCTACCTTTGTAGGAGTAACAGATTTAGATATAGTTCCAACACCTCTACGAACTAACTCACGACTACTAAGTGGACCGGATTTTGTTAATTCATCGGAAATAAAATTAAGAGTTGATTTATCTGTTTTTGATATACTATCAATTTGGTGTAAAGTGTTAGACCACATTTTACGAGCATCTTTTTTCAACTGTAAAGCATTAGCCCATTCTTTTTGGTCATCAATTCCCCAATCTAATTTTTCATTTAACAAATTCAATACAGTCATAGATTTAAGATACAATTGACATGCTTTTTGTAAAGAAGATGAACGAGATTCACCAAATTTACGGAGTGCTTTTAGGCTTCTATCATTGAGACCAATATTTTTTATTACATCTTCTAAACCTTCACTCCATGAAAGATTACCAATAGTGGCTTCTATTTCTATAGACTTTATTGTACGAATGTCATCAATAATCGCATCAATACTTTCACGATTATCTTTATCTAATCTTCGCATTTTCCTACACATACGAATTATTGAATTAGCATCTTTACCGTATGTACTCTCTAGCCATCCATCACCATTGGGTGCAAAACTATACGATTTAATATCGTCATTAGAAAACAAACTTGATGATTTTTCTATAGGGGCTGTAATAACTGTAAATTCGGGATGCTGTGATAAATTAGATAAAACACTTTTTGTTAAATCATCAGCAGGTTGTACAGCGAGGTCGTACTCATCACCTAGTAAAGCACTACCCCACATAATGACCACCAAATTGACCTATTTATTTAATGTATTCCAAGCGTCATCAAATGCTTTTTTCTTGTCATCTTTTGGTTTTTCCATACCTTTAGGTGGTTTACCACCAATAGCGATGACCATTACAACGCCTTTCTTTTTCTTCTTATCATCCATTTTATTCATCTCCTTTGTTTTCTTTTTTTGTTGCTCTATGAATCTACGGTATATACCTGCTTCTTGTTTTTTACCCATTTCTCTTGCTCTTTGTTCCATAGCGATAGCCGCTTGAGTTTTGTGAGCATGAGTTTTGCTACTGTTTTTGATTTTACTAACTGATTGTCTTGCTTTTTGTGGATTTTTAAATCCTAAATTATGTATAGTTCCTTTTGGGTTTTCATCAGTATACAAATCGGAATGCTTCTTTGAACCCGCAGGTTGCCCTTTTTTACGAGGTATGCGTGGTGCTTTTACAATTGTAGGCTTACCACCGACTCCTTGTTTCTTACTACGCTTTCTTTTGGTAGCGGCTTGTTTTTGCCCTTCGGACATTGAGCCGGAAGTCTTTGGAGTTTTACTTGATACTTTCACACTTGGTCTACACTTTGGATAACCTTTGCTTGAAGTCTTGGCTTTTGACCTGCCACACGGTGGGTGTTTACCATCCTTATTTTTACGACTTACATCAACCCACTTTTCTTTGAACCATCGGTTCAAGTTCTTGCGGATTAATACTTTGGTCATCTACTCACCTTACTGCAACCATTTTTCTAATGTTTTTCTGTTTATCCATTAATGCATAACATGGACATTTAGGTGCAGATGCAGAACATTGATTACCTTCTATCATACATACGCATGGTGTTTTTTTAGTTCCACCACAACAACATTTATCTTTTTTAAGTTTCATTTTTTCTTCCCCTTTTTCTTAAATTTTCCACGACAATATTGAACAGCCCATCCATTAGCATAGGCTGACGGATAGACCTTGAACTTACGCTTTGCCGCCGCTTTACCTGCGGGGCATAGTTTCTTTTCTAAAAAGTCAAACGCACTATCCATTCCAATACAATGTCCACATTCACAACTCACGGTATCACCCAATCATTTTTTCCATAATTTCTGTGTGGTTTTCCTTTTATCCACTCATCAAAGCCCGGTAGTACATCGTCAAGAAGCACCACTGAACCTTTGAATTCTTTTGTTCCCCAATTAGCCAAAGCCAATGCCATAGCCAAGTCATCGTGAGTTCCTACAGATTCTAGTTTGCCATTCTTTTGCATACCGAATCTGTTTAACTCGGATTCTAACTTGTGGGTAAATTCACGGCTTCGCTCATCACCGTATGGAGTTTTTATCTGTCCTTGCTCAAACGCCATAAGAAGTGACATAAACATACTTTCTTTTCTTTGGCGTGTTGTCATAAAAGTGCGAATAGGAATATCCCCTCTCATGTCTTGAAGTTCAGCCGCAAACATACGCTGAAAGTTGTTACCTTCAAGTTCAATCAAATCGGGTTGAAACCTGTTATTTAACAGTAAAATTTGTTTTTTCTGTGCCGCACCACCAAGACCTTTTTCGTGTACAATACCAACTATTTCTTTGATATTATCACCCGGTGGTGTCCTTAGTACTAACATAGCAGTAAAGTCAGCGTTCTTATCCGAAGCGATAGCAGTATCCCATCCGATAAAGTGCTGTCCAAATACCCCTGCCGGATTTCCCTCTTCATCGAATTCAGTATCAGCCCTGTCAAGAAGCACCAACTCTCTATCACGAGCCGCCTCAAGTATAGTAGCAGGGAACATACTCGCTACATCGTGGATAGGTTCACACAGATACTCACGGCTAAATTGTATAGCGGGCATTGATAATCGCCTTTGTTCAAGTGCCTCAAGATTCCATCTTTCCGGCCAAAGGGCTATACCTTCCGCATTGATAGCGGGATATGTTTCTACTTGGAATGTTTCTTTTTCTTCAAGTTCAGCATACAAGTCATTGTAACTGAATGGTGTACCGACCATCATTAGTCGTGCTGTGTGGTGGAGTACCGGGAGTAATACACCATAGAACCAATCGGCGGCTCTTTGTAACTCTCCACCTGTAGTACCCCACAAGATGTCATCACATACTACTACATCGGGGTGGAAACCACGAGTAGCACCACCAACCGACTTAGCCATGATACGGCTACCGTTAGTGAACTCAAAGTATGATTTAGCCCAAGGTCTACCTTGGTCGGGCTTCAAACCTCTTAGAATATCAGCACTTTCTATGTTATTACGAATAAACCTCATGTGTTCAAGTGTCTGTTCTAATGAGTGTGAGAAAATCATGATGTGAGTACCGGGGTTGAAAGCGGCTATCCATAGAGCATACGACATAAACAAAGTGGATTTACCGTGGTCACGACTCGCTTTAACACAGTAGTAACGATTTTCTTTCAATCCTTTATCCCACATCTCATGATGATGACTGTAATGAAAACCAAGTATATCTGTAAAAAAGAACTTAAATGACTTTTCAGCCATCTTTCTATCCATATCTAGGATAAACTGTTCCATGTTTTCACTCATAGTATCATCTCAATTTTAGTAAAGTATATGCGGCAAATGTTCCCATTTCATGGGGTGTCATCTTGTAAACTACATCAGCACCTAACTTTTCAGTAAGTGCAGTAACGAATGATTTGTTAGCATTTGGGTTAAAGAAATCGGGGGCTACCCCTCCTTGTTGTTCTTGTAGTAGTTTTTGTTGTGCTAACAAATTTTGCGGTACTGATGAATGTGTAGAAGAAGATTGTGTAACAGGTTGTGGTGTGACAGGTTGTTGCACAGGTGCGGCAGGTTGTTGCACAGGTGCGGCAGGTTGTTGCATAGGTTGTGTTTGATGCCCCATCAAAGCCGCATTATGGTCTGCTAATGTTTTTGTTTGTTGTTGTTGTTGTAATGCTTGTAATGGGGGTGATGGGTTGTTGTTCATTATCCCACCGGGTGGTGTTGCTGTACTGTGCATTGGGCCGGTTACATTAGAAACAGCCTCGATTGGAACTTGAACAGGTGCTTGAGTAACCGGCCTTTTGGGTGTAAATGGAGGCTGACCATACATCAATAAATTATTAGCCTGTTGCTGACTCATACCTTTACCTGCCTCTAACATTTGAGCATAAGGTGTATTATCGTAATTCATAGGTTTTATCGAAGGTTGATTACGAGGGTCATCTTGAGAAATAAGTTCTCCTTTGGGATGAGAAGTTGATGGTGGTAGTCTTACAGGTGGCCCTACCGGTCCTCTTGCTATATCTTTTAACGCCGCACCGGTATCAAATTTTGCCGGTGGTGTTCTATCTAATTTTGGAGGTTTAAATGTCAAATCGGAGTTGGCATAATCACTAATCATTCTTCCTGTTGGGTCAAGTCTTTCATAAGAATAACCTATACCTAATGGTGCAGATATATTACCACCTTGCATAGCATTCATAGTTTCATTTACAGCCCCAAGACCTGCAATTGCTTTACCTCCCATACCTGCAAGTGCGGCTATTTTTGATGTTGGTTTAACACCAACTTTGCTTTCTGTTCGTATTGGTTTTCTAAGAATATTAAAGAAATCCATAAAAGATTTACCCCTATCCGGTGTTTGAAATAATCCTTGGTCGTTTGGAAGTTGTTGGTCTACCTTCTTTTTAATTAACACACTTTTAGGTGCGGATTTTTTAACAAGAATTTTAGTCATATTATCACTTCATATTTAATTTAATTACTTTTACGACTTTAGGTTGCACATGATACGCTTTCGCTATCTTGTGCCAATCACCCATTGATTCATTTATAGAATTAACCTCACCACTTGTAAGACCTACATGTTTGGCTATTTGGTTTACATCAGCAAAAACCGCACCATGACTGATACTCGCATCTAAACTCGCTTCGTGAAATTGCATTCTTTCCAAAGCCTTCAATGTTCTATCCATAATTGGTAAATGTGAATCTTCGGATTTCATATATTGAGTAAGAAGAGTTTGTCGTGGGTCAGCGATTGCTCTTTGCTGTGCTTGTTCAAATTCAGTTAGTTCTTCCCCTCCGGGTCTAAGACCTAATGATTCTCTAAACTGTGCAGGGTTTAATGACGCTACATTCGGTCTAAATGCTTGATATTCCGGTGGTAGAGGTAATCGCCGCACAGCAACCGCCGGACTTGGGAGTGGGGGTGTTCCGCCGGGTTGAGAAACCGGAAGAGGTCGAGAAACCGGGATAGACATGCCTGTGTCACCGGCGGAACTAGGAAGTGCATCTACTGATGCGGGAGGTGCGGATTGAGGTGGAATGGGCATACCTTCACTCGGCGCATAATCACTCATATCATGGAAATATGGTGACATGTGTTCTTCCATACCCATACTAGCACCCTCTTCGGGGTATCCAAAAATATCAAGATTTTGCATTGGTTCAGTTGGTATATCACCAATTCCCATTTTTACATTATGACCTCTAGCACTTGCTTGATGGTCGGCTAAGGCTTCGATTATCCCACGATACCTGTCTACTTGACCTAGTGCAGTTTCATTGTGATGTTTAATTCCTAATGTTTCTAATTCTTCGGATGTTATTTGATGGTCGCCAAATTTACTTCTACTCTCATTTTCTCCAACACCCGATTTACGAGCAAGAGCCATGATTTTACCGGCAGTAGTATGTAACCCTTTACCACCTTTTTCTCCCGGTTGAAGAAATCTCATGTGGTCCTCATGTGATATACCATCTTCTCCGGTACCATAATTTTCCATCATAAGATTGTATAGATTTTTAAAATCTCCTTGAAAACTTCTACCAAACAAATACATCATAGCGGGTGCATGTGCTAAATCTTTGATTAATGCCTCACGCATATCCGGTGTTTGTAAGACTTCTCTTAATGGTCTTTGAACCATATCGGGTTGAGTTAGTTTACCGGATTGATTGTAAGTAACATTAATATCCGGTATATGTTCTATACCTTTATCCATGATTTGGTCTATCATAGCGTGTGCAGATTGATACAAACCGGTAGGAATTTTACCGCCTTTCTTTCCATGTTGATTTAATTTAGGATAAAAGAAAATATCGGGTAAGTGGTGTAAGGTTTCCCATGTGTGTACATCTTGCGTATCTCCAAAGTAATCTGCCGGTGCGCCACCCATCATTTGTGAAGTTACTTGGCCGGGATGTTCTCTATGATTACTTCTAACATAAGCACGAACATTTCCGTTTTCATCCATAACATTAGGAACGGTGAAGTGTGCGTACATATATGGATATTTCACAAATGGCATTTGCTTCCATTCTTGTTGTTCTACACCATGTTCATCTTCTAATACATGTTGTAATTGTTGATGAAAAGGTATTGAGTAAGATTCCATAAACCTACCAAACGGAGTATCTTCTTCATTTTTATTTGTGTAAGTAGTAATTAAAGTGTTATTATGAGTTCGAGTTGGTCTTGTGGCTGATTCTCTATCTCCATCGCCCGGTGGTAACATACCGGCTCTTAGTTTCCTCCAAGCCAAATTATCAAACATAGGTAATTGATGACCCTTATCTGTATGAGTAGCATTGAATTGCTTTATTGCTTGATTAATCACATCTACCGGACTTCTGTTAATATTGTTTCTTCGTAAGAAATCTCCTAAATGGCTTGCTAAAGCATCTATACCGTGTTGAAAAGAGCCAAGTTCTGTATTGTAAATTTGCTCTCCATGCTCTCCATTTGCCCATTCACCTACCAAAGATTTTCCTCTACCATCATGAGCAAACAAAGGTAAATCCATATTTTGTGGTGGTTTGAAATGTTGTGCCGGTGGGTTACGAAACATTGTTGGTCCTTGTGGAGTATAACCTATCATACTCCATGCTTTTTGAAGTAAAAAAGGTTTTATTCCTATCAACCGAAATGCCCCCTCTTACCGGATAGATGCCCCGCAGGGTCAAGACCTAAACGACTTGAATTAGTTTCTAAATTCTGTGTCGGTCCATCATTTTTCTCATCTTCATCTTCGTGTTGTTGAACACCGGCAGGGTGGGTGGGTACATGACCGTTTTCAAAAGCAGAACCTCCCCCTTGAACATATTTCATTAATTTATTTCTTTTCTTTTGTAAATCAATTAATCTACGCATTAATTCTAACATCTCTAATTTTCTAGCATGTCTATTTGCTTTTAGAATATCACTTTCAGTTCTATCACTACTCATCATAATTTGTGAAGGAGTATCTTCACTTGTCATCATAGGTGAAGGGGGCGCAGGTGGCATCATCGGCATTTGTGGTGCCATTGGTGGTCTTGGCATACGAGGCATACGAGGCATACGAGGTCTGCGTGGTCTACTTAACCTACTCAAAGAGGGTTGTCTCATTTGACCTGCTTGACCCGGTAGCATACCTGTTAGTCTACCACCACCGGTAGGACCGGCTACAAAACTTCTAGCACTGTGTCTAGCGTGAGGTGAAAATGTGTTTCTTACTCCACCGAGGATTTTTTGTGCTTCTTGTTGCCCCATATATTGACGATACTTTTGCGGGTCTTTGCTCATAGGTTGTTTAGTAGCAATACCACGGTGGCTCATCTCAACAGATAAATGTGGTTTCATCAAACCTGTTCTTTTACTACCTTTGATACCACGCATTCTTGCTTTGAATCTACGCATGGTAGCACCTGCACCACCGGATTGACCGCCGGGTGGTTTTTTGAATTGTCCTGTAGATGGTCTAAAATTTTGCCTTCCTTCACGGCGACGACGAGCCTGTATTGTTTTTGGAGTTTCACGCTTTAGTAATTCACTCCAAACATCATCCATCGGTTCACTCATAGTGAAACCTGTACTTTCATTGAAATTTGCCCTATCAAAAGAACTTGGTTTATAACGATAATAATTTTCAGTATGTGGGTCATCCACATTCCAATGTTCAAATTCTTCTGCCATCTTTTTTCTTGCTACAGTATCGGGATGTAAAGGATGTTGAAAATCGTCTTTATACGGTGTCAAATCAAAATTTGGGTCTTTCTGTTTCATATCATGAGCATAAAAAATATTTTTCATAACTTGCATTTTTACCTCATGAGGTAAATCTTCAATTGCGGCAGAAGCATCAAAATAATGTTTAAGATAACGAGCATACTCATCGTAATCTTCATCCGAATAAAGATGGTGTCTATCCGGTGAAAATAAATTTTGGTAAGAGTCTGTTTCGTATGAGCCTCCGTCTTGGGGAGAACCACTTGCAGGGTCAGTAAAATATGAAGGAGGTGCGCTTTGCATCATATCTATAATCATTTTTTGTTTTTCACTCAATTCTGTATAAGGAATTAAAGGCCATCCTTGGTCAAAAACATGTTCCATAAAATCATCCATATACATATCGGATTGTGTACCCGGATTTTTAAAATTACTCATGTCGGGTACATCATCCTCTTCTTTCAATAATGTAGACCAAGCATCATTCATCGGTTCACTTGCGTATTTCATGTTAAAATCATCATCGGCTTCACCCATTTGAGGGCCAATTTTATGACCAAGATAATTTAAATGAGAATATAAAAATGCTAAATGTTGCGCCGCTTGTATATGTGGTGGTATACCTTCATTTTCCATCATCGTTGTGAAATTAAAATTATTGTGATAACCATGAAACTCTTGCGGAATTGTATCTTCTTTACCTTGCATTTTAGCATCTAAAACCATCAAAGAATTTCTATGATTCATAATGTTTTCAAGTGACTCATCTACACTAACATCTCCTTCATGAAAGTCACTTATAATTGCGGGGTCGCCATGATGGTGATTATCGTATCCTAAAGCAGGCATTATCCCACTATCTACTAAAGTATCAACCATTGGTGTATCTCTTCCCATTATTTGGCTATACCATGTGTGTCTAGGTGTGTTTATTACATCATTTACCGTAAAATTATATTCATCATCTTCTTTCAATAATGTAGACCAAGCATCTTCCATTGGCTCGCCTGTTCTAACTGCGGAATTACCCGTACCCATCGCTGAACCTGTGCCTGTTTTTGCACCTGTGGCTAAGTCAAGTAAATGTCCACGACTACCTGCCGGTCCACCTTGAAGAGATATTTCACGCTCATCATCACGCTTGTTACCATCATCTAACCCTTCTTCTGTAGGTAATTTAGGACCACTTCCTAATCCTTGTGACGGTTTTATTTTGATGTGTTTAATATCTTTGAGTCTTGCTTTTCTTTCCTCGTCTTTTCTTTGTTTTTCTTCCCTACGCTTATCAGCATCTTCGGGAGATGTAGGGCTATATTTACCACCATCTTCGTTAGCCGAACCATACATGTGAGATGACTCGCTTCTTGGCGAGTACATTCTTGTATCCGACCCTCGACCCATCATTGACATTATTCAACCCCCATATTTTCGACCAACTGCTTCTTGATTCTTGTCCAAGTTTCCGGGCTTTCTTTACTAAGTTCAATCTGTAATACATTGATAGTTTGATTGACTTGTTGATTATCTGTCTTAGCCCCCCATTGGTCTTGGAAGCGAAGTAAATCTTTTACTGTTTCTCTTACTTCTTTGTGTA
>Ga0098049_1000251_pt1 | contig 22421 bp, 19 predicted proteins | sample 13BtaG_FD_92582 | JGI IMG/M metagenome (GOLD analysis project Ga0098049, IMG submission 92582) | Marine viral communities from the Subarctic Pacific Ocean - 13B_ETSP_OMZ_AT15268_CsCl metaG | ecosystem: Environmental > Aquatic > Marine > Oceanic | place: Subarctic Pacific Ocean | collected...
CCACCAGTACCGCCAGCAGCTCCAGTTCCACCACCGCCACCAGTTGCTCCAGTAGAACCAGTTGAACCTGTTCCGCCAGTGCCTCCGGCTCCTCCGGTCGCACCAGCGCCTCCTTGTGCTCCACCACCACCAGTTGCTCCAGCACCACCAGTTGCCCCAGCACCACCAGTTGCTCCTGCTCCACCCGTTGCTCCAGATGTACCCGAAGTACCACTCGAAGCGCCTGTAAGAGCTGTAGCTCCTGCTATACTAAGTGAACCGACTTGTAATCTACCTACAGAGGCACTTACAAAAGTTGACTGAGTTACCTCACCAGAAACGTATATAGTACCGAAACTTCCGGTTGAAGCATAACTACCTGATATTGTTCCTATTAATGCCATACTATATTATCCTAACCTTCAAGAGCCACCACTCTTGATTTAAGTCCTTCGACTTCTTTCATTAAATCTATTGTTGCTTGAGCTTTTAAACTAGCTAAACCATCGTAATCAAAACTAAAATATGTTTCTGGTTCTTCTATTAAAACATCGTTTATATCTTCTCTGATTCTTTGTACAAATTTATTTACGTGAGCTGACCCCGACATTCCGTCCGAACCTGTAATCTCCATCACATCTTGAGCTATGTAACCTGTAAGAGTGTTCCAGGGTAAATTAGGATTAGGTTCTGTAGCTTTGAGAGATGCTGGCCAAGAACCAGTATCTTCTTGATTAGCTATAAATGTTTTAGCTAATCCATCTAATTTCATAATCTCGGATAACGCACTACCTGAGTTACTAATACTATGAGATGGGAAAGGTGTAATATTCTTTTTAGTACGTCTATCTGACATAGGACTAGGTGTAACATTTCCACTTGAATACATTTGAACAATAGCTGTACCAGAACTATTTTGAAGTTGTATATTCGTTCCACCTGATTTCACAACGAGTCCCCAACCGTTACCACCAGTATTTCTGATTCTTGTCGTGAAGGCGTAGTTTCCTGAACCTCTGATTGTTTTTTGATTGGCCCAAGTTAATGTGGCATTAGTTGTCCAATATGGTGAAGTACCTGACGCACCTTGTGGACCTGCTGGACCTTGTGGACCTTGAGAACCTTTTCCTCCTGTTCCACCAGTTCCGCCGGTTCCTCCTTGAGGACCTTGAGGACCTTGACCACCTATCCCTCCTGTGCCGCCTTGTGCTCCCTGACCGCCTTGTGGACCTTGAGCACCGATACCACCAGTTCCACCTTGTGCTCCGCCACCGCCTTGACCGCCTTGATTTCCTTTAGAACCAGTACCACCTGTACCACCGCCACCGCCAGTTCCGCCTGTTCCTCCAGCAGCACCAGTACCGCCTTGTGGACCTTGTGCTCCTTGACTGCCTTTTGAACCTGTACCGCCGGTTCCGCCGGTTCCGCCTTGAGCACCAGTACCACCACCGCCACCAGTACCCCCTTGAGCACCAGTACCGCCTTGAGCACCAGTACCGCCTTGAGCACCAGTACCGCCTGTTTCACCAGAGTCTCCACTCGTTTTAGCTTTAAACAAAACTCCACCAACATCAAGTTTTCTTGTTTCGATACTAGCGAATGAACCAGTAGATATAGCAGAGCCTAGAAGGTTCTGCCTCACTTCGCCTATAACATTTAAGCGACCGAAACTTCCTGTCTCTGCAAAACTTGATGATACAGAAGATGTAATTAAAGCCATTTATTGGTCTCCCATAACTTGATTATTCAACTTCGATTAATCCTATTTTATATTTTTTACCAGTGTTGTTATTTATCATATAAATATCATTCTCACCCTCTTGTAGTGTCCAATTACCAGTAGAACCGTCAACATCATTTCCGTCTGTTCCCATATTACTGAAGTGCATATCAGCTGTAAATATGTTTCTCCATCTTGTATCTGCTGCTCCTAAGTCATCTTCATTATCACCACCTGGTAACACATTGTTGCCTCCTGGGTGTAGTGTGATATCACCATTAGCTATGATTGACATATTGTTACTACCATCAACTTCTATCTTTTCAGTATCAGCTCCAAATGTAAGACCTACTTGAGCTGGTATATTAACATCAGCTGTAGCAGTAAGATTGATATCTGCTCCTGAATTAAGAGTTAAGTTTGTACCATTTCCTTCAATCTTTTCACCATCATCACCAAAAGTTACACCAACGTTAGCTGGTATATTGACATCACCAGTAGCATTTAAATTAATATCACCTGCTCCTCCAGTTCCAATAGTAACACTAGAGTTACCTGTAATAGTTGTGAAACTTGAAGCACTCATTTCAAGAACGGTACCACTAAGGTCTATTCGAGGTGATGTTATTGAACTTGAAGCAGCTGAATCAATAGTCGTGTTAGCTGCGGCGTCTATATCAATACTTCCTCCATCTATATCAATGATTGAGTTAGCATTCTCATTACCATCAATATGAATAGCTGTTCCTCCTGTGTGGTCACCTTTCAAGACAAGTTTATCGTCAGCTCCTCCTGCCTCAATAGTAAGTGTTCCATCACTCGTTGTAAAGTTCGAACCTGCTCCTGCGTCGATTGAAACAGCACCACTCGAATCAACTGAGAACGTATCGTTATCTACATCGACCGTTCCATCAATATCAACTACTCCATTTATATCAACACGACCCGTGAATATTGCATTTGAGGCTGATACATTACCACCTACTTGTATATCTGCTGCATGTGAACCACTTATCAAGTTAGCATTTATAGTTGCTAAAGGAACACTATTATCTGTAAGAGTAAAATCACCTCCGTCAGCATCGATATTGACATCACCTGCTACGTTTAATGTTAAATCTCCACTTGATAATGCTATCTCTGTTCCATCTATATTGAAATTATCAATATCTACACCACCATCAAATGTAGCTGAAGGTGCTTCGAAAGCTACACTAGATGAAATTTTTGTACCCGAATGTACGTATCGTAAGTTAGCTGTAGTACCATCGTCACCAAAGTTTAATCCTGCTCCGTCTAAATCAGCACTAGCAGTACTACCACTAGCAACCGTTATCGTTGAGGATGAAACAACTAACTCTGCGTTAGAAGCAGCTGTCTGTTCTCCTTGAACCGTTAAGTTTCCTGGAATAGTTACGTCATTACCATCGAATGTAATACCCTCAACTAATACAGATGCATTTGTTGAAGTGATTTGTAAATTACTTGAACCATGGTCACCTGTAATGTTTCCATCTACCGTTATATTACCATCAACATTTATACCCGCGTCTGCTTCGACAGAACCATCAAATCTAACATATCCATCAAACTCGACATCTGGGTCTGAAGTTGAACCACCAGTTCTACTAAATAAAGTGTCTTGATTAGTATCAATAGCAATTACATCAGTACCACCTTCTTGTATCTTGACACCTGTAGCTCCGTCGATTGTAAGTTCACCATCTGAAGAAATTTCTCTTACGGCATCAACACCTAATTTGATTGTATCATTAGCTACGTTTATTTTTCCAAATGAACCTATTGACGTTGATGAACCACTATATCCACCTACTGAATCTATAGTAAGTTTTGAACCTGTAATTTTATTCGGACCATGAGGGTTAACTACGAAACTACCCGTGATTTCAACTGAACCTGTAAATTGATGTGAATCACTTATTGTGTCACCAAATATTGTTGAACCTTCACTAAATGATTGAGTCATGTGTGTTACTGAAGAACTTACAATGTAATTTTCAGCTATGACATTTCCTTCAGTTCTTATATCTCCTGAAGCATTTATAGTTGTAAATGTACCTGCTGCTGCTGACTCACCACCTATTACCGTTCCATCGATTTCACCATTGTTGATGAAAGCTGTCACGGGGTCATCATCTGTACCTAACTGATTAGCACTTATTGTTCCTCCAACAGAAATTGTTGCTGCTGATGAACCACTTAATGTTGCAAAATCTTTAATCGTTGTACCATTAATGTTGATACTATCGATTTGAGCTTCTGTGATTGCTGAGTTTGTACCTAATGTAACACCATCAATAACTCCACTATCAATATCTATGTTCGTGATATTCTGATTGTTAGCGTCTAATGCTCCTGCTAATTGTGTAATAGTTACTGAACCAATTGTACCTCCGTCTATCTTATCACCACTAATTTGGTCATTAGCTAATGTGAGTGTACCTCCACTTACGTCAAGAGTTTTACCTGAACCAACCGTAACATCTGTTCCATCTATTGTACCACTATCAATATCAATGTTTGTAATATTTTGATTATTAGCATCTAATGCTGCTGCTAATGAACTGATTGTAGCATTAGTAATTGTAGCATTACCATATGTAATTCTTCCTGAACTTGAACCACTTATATTAGCACTTGATGTAACGTCAGCTGTAAATTCTGATATACCATCAAACTTTGTGTATCCATCAAACTCTACATCAGGGTCTGAAGTTGAACCTCCTGTTCGACTAAACAATACATCTTGATTTGTGTCGATAGCTATGACATCAGTACCGCCTTCTTGAATAGTAACTCCTGTACCACCATCTATTGTGATAGCTCCTGTAGCATCAATTTCGTTATCACCAGTTACTCCAACTTTGATATTTCCTAAAGTACCACCTCCTGCTGTAACATTACCTCCAACCGAGATAGTAGCTGCTGATGAACCACTTAATGTTGCAAAATCTTTAATCGTTGTACCATTTATATTTATATCGTCTATCTGTGCTTCAGTTATAGCTGAGTTAGTACCTAAAGTAACAGCATCTATAGCTCCACTATCAATATTTACGTTAGTCATGTTCTCGTCTGAGAAATCAATAGCTCCTGCTGCTTCGTAAGCACCTATTTTAGTAGCTGTAAGAGTATCACCAGAAAATGTTAAATCTGAATCTTCTGATAGTACACCATTAGTTCCGTAAATAGCAACTCTACCTGATGTTTGACTATCAGCAGTCAATGTAGATGCTCTAAATCCATGAGAACCGATATCTAAATTACCACCAGCTGTCAATGAAGTGATATTATCAATAGTACCTCCGTCAACATCTATTGATGTAAAGGCTCCAGTTGAACCACTTAGAACTGAACCTGTGATAGCTCCACTTACTGATAATTCGTCTTGTAGAGTTGCAGCACCTTGTATATTTGCTGTACCATCAATATCTAAATTACCTGTAGCTGATAAATTACCACTAGAAATTATGTGTGTAGAAGCAGTTACAGCTCCTGATAATGAAATTCCGTCTGCTCCACTTAATGTTAATAAACCTCCTGATGTTGATAAATTACTAGCTGCTGCTGCATCTATCGATATACCGGCAGTACCATCAATCGTTATTGCTCCACTTGAGTCAATATCTAATGTATCAGTATCAATATCAAACGCTACATCTGAATCTCCACCTATTGTGATTGAACTACCATCAAGAGTTAAAGCTCCTCCAGCATCAATGTCTACCGTACTAGAAGGTGTAAGACTAAATGATGTCATACCCGTTTCTGATACAGCTCCTGAACCATCAAACTCCCAAGTACCTGTATCATCACCGAATGATGCTCCCCCATTTCCTTTAGCACTCAATGTTGTAGTGGCTTCAATAGTTGTTGTTGTAGTACTATTTATGGCAACGGTTGTAGCACTATCAATATCTACTGGTCCTCCACTAGCTGAAATTGAACCACTTAAAAATAAATCATTCCATCTTTGAGTTTCACTTCCTAGATTAAAACTATCACTTGCATTAGGTATCAAATCTGAAGTTAAATCTGCTGTAATTTCTATTGAATCAGTATTAGCGTCACCTAGAGTAAGATTACCTCCAATGAAAGCATCTCCAGTAACGTGTAGTTTTGAACCACTGATTGTAGAACCACTTACGTCTGCTCCTCCGAAGTCAAAACCATCTTCTGTAGCTGCTAATGTTTGTATAATACTATCATCAGCAGGATTGACAAAGTTTAATGAACTTGTCGAGACAAATATTTCTTTCCAAGGTCTTGCAGCTGTACCTAAATCGTGAGACTCTTTAGCGTCTGGAATCAATGAACCACTTATGAGTCCAAAACTTCCTGTTGAAAAATTTCCTTGTGCCCACCTTTTATCTGGTTTACCTAACTTTCCTTCGTTAGTAATTCTGGGGACTATATTTTTTGTTGCCATTTTCTTTCCTAATTAAAATACGATTAAATCTTCAGCATCATCTAAAGATAAATCACCTACTTCAGTTGCACTTTTAAAATAATTACTCACTTTGAAAGTAATATCTTGACCATTATCTAATAACTCAAAATGAGGGTCCTCAATGGGAAAAAATCTATCTGTAGGTGTCAAATCATTATCATCATTAAATTCAAACAATGATATAGGTTTGAATCTAGGGTCTTGACCTATATATCCCATAAATATCTCCTATTAAGTAATTTCTAATATAGAAGCTATAGCTTCTGTACTTCCAGACACATTCGGTTGTACTACTATTGAATCTGAAGCTTCTAAGTTTAAAGGTTTATCTAATACAAAAGTTCCCCCTGGTAATATTGGAGCATTTGTTATAATACTCGAAGTTGTTGCTGCTGTAGCATCATACAACTTTAAGTCAGCTTGTATTGTTTCTTCACCAACATTTGATATAAATACTGCGTGAGCGATAGCTGTTGTGGCTGCTGGTGTAGTGTATAAATAATTATCTACATCCTTCGAAGCTGCTACTACCGTAGCATTTTTAAACGTATTAGCCATTAAAATTTCCTAAACTTTATCATATATAAATATACATTTTTCATAAATCTTATCCTCCTAATGCCAAAGCAAAAGCTATAGCATTCGGGTCTTCCTCGGTTATATTTGTTATTTCAGAACCATCACCTATCAATTTTCCGAATGAACCTGTTGATAATGATGAACCACTTACTAAATGTAAATTTGTCATATCGTTCTTCAATATTAAAGCATTACTTCCCATACCTGAGTGATTTACACAATAATAATACAAATGATTAGGTGTGTTCTTATCGACTCGTAATTCTATAAATGAACCAGCTGTACCTTGGTCAATAGAACTTGAAAAAACTCCAGTCGTATACTCACTAGCTCCCGCATGTATTCCATTTTCAGTTTGACTGAATTTGAATGGGTGACCATTATTAGAATTATCAGATTGGTCAAATCTATACGATTTACCCTCTTCTACACTAAAATTAGGAGCAATTTCACCTTCAAAAGCGTATCTATTACCTGAGTCTGTACTGATAACAGATAAATAAATTTCCTCTGTTAAATCACCAGCTACGACTTTTCCTAGTGATGCTGTTGCTTCGACTGATAAATCACCACTGGCAGTAATATTTGTACTCGATACTGATTCTATGTAACCGAACTGATACCTTTTACTATTTGTACCTAAATCATACGTAACATCAGCATTCGGAATCAAACTAGAACTTAAATCAGCTGTGATGTTGATAGAATCACTATCCGAATCACCTATTGTAATATTACCACCTAATACTAGATTACCTACTAAATTCGAATTTCCAGCTATTTGTAATCTACCAAATGAACCGGTTGAAGTGAAAGAACTACTGACGTTACCACTAGCAGTTACGTGAGTTGTTGCTGCGCTTCCTAATTGAATCGAGTCTTGACTAGCGTCAACAAAGATTGCTTTATTATCATTTTCTGATTCGACTCTAAAATCTATATCAGCACCCTCTTCATTAAAGGTTGCTTCACTTACGGTATCTTCAGTAAAGTCAACGAAATTCTTACCACCAGCTGCAATATTTATATCATCATCAGTAAATTTAATTCTAGTATCACTATCGTCATAATGTCGAATACTACCACTTACAGCTATATCACCAACCGCTTCGACTCTACCAAAAGAACCAGTAGAGGTTGATGAACCACTAATGTCACCAGATATATTAACACCAGTCTCTAATGTGGTACCTACATACTGGTAGGCTGTCATATAAACTATATCACTCGAACCAGGTTTATTGGCATCAAATTGTAATACACCAGTTTTGTAATCAAACTGGTAATCATTAGCTGAAACTACATCACTATCTCCTAAAGAACCACTATTTTCAGAAGTTGATTTGAATACCTTAACACCATATCCAGGAGGAGCATCTTCAGTCGTTGAGTTAGCTAATGATGATACAGAATATTTTGGTGATATAAAATTAGTTTGTTGGTCATCTTGAATCAACTGAGGTGTTACACCAGAATTACTACCAGTTGGGTCCATAAAGAAAAATACATCACTATCAACATTTGATTTTGTCAATCTTTGTCGATAGTAATATAATAAAATATTATCACCATCTGAATAATTTGAACGTTGTTGTGAACTTCCACTAAAAGGTAATCCAGATGAAGGAACTTTATCACCTTGAGTATAAACTTCAGAAGCTTGGATATCTAGTACAGACGTAAATGCTTCTTGAGCAGTCTTAATATCCGTACTTGTAAATCTTCTACTCGCTAGTAGTCTATTCGATTTTGAACCTGAATCTATTAATCCCATATCTAACTAAATCCTAAACTTATTGATGTTACAGGTGCCTCATCACCTTTGTATCTTAATATTACATATAATTCATTATCTGAATTATCTAAAAATATCCCGTCAGCATTTCTAATTGGTATAGTGTATTGAGTTGAAGCTAAACTCCCTCCGGTATTTCCATACAAATCTAAATCGTCTGTAAACGGATTTTTAAAATTGTCAGCACTTACTCCTGCCTCTATCAAATTACTTGTAAGAGGACTCGGGTCATATAATCTAGCTGTACTTTGTGTACTATTTACTCCACTACCACTAGCAGCACTTTTAAATATCAATCCTACAGCAACTCCATCTGTTGACGAATTCCAATTTACTAATGTTTTACCAACATCAAGTGTCATCGAAGTCTTAGTTCCACTTGTCTGAAATCTTCTAATATAATATTTGTATGTAGCACTATTTCCGAAATTTTCAGGATACCAATATCTATAATCTCCACCCGGGTCAACTAAAAATCCTGGTTTGACCTGTAAATCATATATCCCTAAATTATTCAATACATAATTTGTATTGAAAGCTGAACCATTGAATCCTAAAACGTTATTATCAAGTACGATTCTAAAATCTTCTCCTGAAAATGCTTCACTCGTTCCTGTCAAAGAACCTCCGTCGTATCCCTGAGCTCTTCCATATACTCCTAAACTTCCACTTGTATGAGGTTGGTCAAACGTACTAGCTGAATGATACAAAATAGTCTGAGTGTCTAATGTAGATTGATTACCAGTTCTATTTCTTGCCTTCGTTCTTATTCCAAACGTAGTATCACCGAAACCAGTTTGACTAATATTATCATCATTACCACTATCGTATGTAATCGAACCAGTCACTATAGCAATATCATTGTATCTTGGAACTCCACTATTCACAGCAGTCGTCCCATCACTTTGAAACACTTTACCACTCGTTTGAACCGTTCCTCCACTTGTAGAAATCACGTCTCCACTTATTGAGACACTTCCTACACCTACTGAAGTGGTTGTCATATCTACAAGAGTCGAAGAAGCTCTATATAAAGGATTGAACAATCCTGTAATTTTAGTTGAGACTTCATAAGTACCATCTAACATATAAGGAGCACCACTTAAACTACGAGATGTAGCTGTCAAGGGTCTATGTGTTGTGGCTACATCGGCTAAAGAGTTTGTTCCTATATCACTATCGATTTGGTCTACAGGAGCCCAAAATCTATTTTTGTCTGTACCGTCATTAAAATTAAATACTCCAGAACCGGTTGCTATACCTACTGCCAATCCGTGAAAATTATAATATCCACTTGAAGAAACACTTGTGAAACTTGTTTCTGAGGCGTGATATTTTCTTGTCAACGAACCTGTCATCTGAGAACCTCCCACATCAGCAAATTTACCATCTTGAAAGGCTGCTGGTATGACAGCTGGTTGAGATGTATTAATTTTAGCTAACGTAAGACCATCTGAAGTTGTAAATGAATCGACTGATAAATCTAAATTAGATTGTGTAGTAAATGTATTCGAAGATGAAGGATTAGGTACACCTGGTATATCACTAAATGATTGTGTAGCTACTACTCGTACTTTAAACTCTGTGGCTCCTCCACTCGTCAAACCTCCTAAACCAAATAACTCACTATCTGCTGATGAACTTACATTCGTTGAATCTCCACTATTAGAATCAAAATCAACAGAATAAGTAGAACCATTATCATGATATACTGAAATACCCGAGAATATTTCTGAACCTACACTAGCCCAACCTTTTGTTACTAAATAATTTAAAGTAGGTTTGTTTAAGTCTGTATAGTTTGTAGGTACATAACCTTCAACGGTATCAGTAGAACCTAGATTATTTTCATTCGTATCTATACTTCCGAATGTTTTTGTATTAGGAGCAGCATCTGATACATCTAACGAGTGACTAAGAACACCAGACATAAATCTTAATATTTCTGAAACGTGTGATGTATTATCAAAGTTATTAAAATAACTACCATCTAAACTTTCTCCCCAAGGGTTAGATGTTGGATAACCATTTGTTAAATTATTTGTACTAATAGCTGTTGATGATGTTAATAATGTGTTTACGGTGAGAGTTGACCCGGATATTTTGACTGAACCACTTACTTGTAAATCGTTAGTTGTGGCTTGAGCAGAACCAGTCTGAGCAAAGATTCCTAATTGTCCTACTATAGCACTTTTAGGTATATTACTAAGTCCACTTCCATCAGCTTGAATAAGACCAAATGAACCAGTTGAAGTAGCTGAACCACTTATATTTCCTGTTACGAATAAATCATCGTCAAAAGATATTTCATTATTACTACCTGCTGATTGAAATTTATCAGCAAATATAGTACCACTTGCACTAATGTCGCCACTAGCAGTAATATGACCAGTAACATCTAAGTTATTTTGAGCAGTAACGCTTCCCTGGAAGTCGGAACTACCAATGAATGTCTGAGTTGAACCAGACAATATAAACGAACCAGTAAATCTAGGATTTAACTGCTTGCTGTCTATTAAAGCCATACTCTACATCTTTCTGTTTTCTATCGTCCCACCAATTAGTAATTGATTTCGAAATCTTCTTTTTATGTTCGATAGTTTTTGGTTGTTTCATTTTTTCGATAGTCTCTAAAGTGAGTTTTCTATCCATTTGAGCACAAGATTTACATACTGAATTATTACCTACGGCCCTATCGAATGTATCTTTTCTTGTGTAGGTTAACATCTTCCCACAATCAGGACAAGGACGATTCTTACGATTTGGCCAATTTCTTTTTCTCATACTTATAAATATCAAAAAATGGTAAAAGAAAAGTGGTATCTATGAATTAAATTTACCGAATCCTATAAATTCATCATCAACACGTAAATCATATCCAATACTATTATTATTTACTTTTAAAAGTAAACTTGAACCACTCTGTTCTATTTCTATAGCATCATACTCCATTAATAAACCATTTGTAAAAAACATAAAATCAAATTCATTTGTAGCAGTAAATCCACTCGGAGATGATGCTGTCACAGCACTAAAACTAGCTGTACTTGAATTTACAAAAGTTCCCGTATGAGTAAAACTTTTTCTTAAATAAGTCTGTTTATCCACACTATCACTTAATTCGTTATCAAGATATGTTTTAGCTGCTCTTTCAGTTACTAAAGATGTTTGACTACTATCTGTTAACGAGTTATCAGTAGAAATCTCATCAATAGTAAAGTTATTAAAAACTAAAGAACCACTTATGAGAACACTACCAGTAATATTATGAGTATCGTTTATATCGTCTCCGAAAATAGACGAACCACTATCAAATATCATAATCGATTCAGATAATTCACTATAGATTGCTTCAGCTGTAATCTTACCTAATATAGTGAGATTTTTACTACCAGTAAAATCACCAGAAACTATAAACGTACCCGTTTGTGTAAATGAACCTGTAATTTGATTATTAAATAATACTAAACTACTATCATCTATTATAAATGTATTTGTTGAAGAAGTAACTTGATTAAAAATTACATTTGAACTTGTCCCAACATCTTGGTCGATATTAAAGGTAACGGTCGTTCTGTCTTGTCCTTTTAGTTCTGTATTTGGATTTACATCGACTCCCGTACCGTCAACGAATTTCAATGGTTCTTTGAAAAAAATTCTTGCCATTATATTTTCCTAAGAATCAAATTTACCAATAGCTAATATCTCATCGTCTGATTCTAAATCATAACCAATACTATCGTTATCTACTTTCAATAAAAATACAGAACCACTTTGTTCAACTTGTAATGCATCATGTTCCATGTATTGTCCATTAACAAAGAAAACAAAATCATTTTCTCCTGTAGCAGTTAAACTGATAGGAGCCGAGGCTGTGACGGCTGTAAAACTAGCTGTTGCTGTTGTGATTGTTGAGGAAGTCTTTACAAATTGTTTTCTAAAATATGAGTTAGCTTCACTTACTTCAGAATCAACATACGATTTAACTGCGTGTTCAGTCACAACTTCAGTTTGACTACTATCAGTTAAACTTGTGTCATTTGAAATACCATTAAATGAAGTGTTATTAATCTCGAAACTTGAAGCTGAAACAAAAAGACTACCAGTAAAATTATGTGTATCGTCTATAGTATCACCTAATTGAGTTGAACCACTAGCAAATAAAATCGAAGAACTCACAAACTCTGTATGAAATTCTTGAGCTGTAATTGTACCCTCTATGACGGCATCACCATTTACATTAAAGTTTCCTGTTGTTGTTACTGAACCAGTGATATTAATATTACCCGTAATACTATTACTATCAAAAGTAGTATCTCCTAATACTAAAGAACTAGCTGAAACTTGGTTGAACGTGACATTATCGGATGTAGCTACAGATTGTCCTATAGATAAAGTTTGTGTTACAGCTGTACTACCATCGAATAAAACTCCATCTTGTGATAAAGTTATACCTGTTCCCCCTATAAAAATTATACCATTTGTAACGGTTACATCTACATCACCTACAGGAGTAGATGTTACTTGTGAAGTAGAACTAGCTAAATCTTCACGAAATTGTCCTGCTCTTCCTACGTTGTTAGTAACGGTTCCGTCTACTTCTGAACCTATGATTACTTTTTTAGGTGTTAAGAATTTTTGTGTTGTTGAACGATGGTCAAAATTTCCTTTAGGTAATAAATACCCTTTTAGAGACACGGTAAAGTTTGTTCGTACTAATCTTTCCACATCGGAAACTTCAGTAACATCACTAAAACTTTCTACTCTACTTCTGAATCTTAGTTTATTCGGGTCACCCCAATATGCTCCATCTGAATAAACAACTTTTTCTACGATATTATTCATGTGTTCCATGTACGTTGTCCACACGATAAACTCATAAGTAAGATTAACATAGTCTGGAAACATGACATTATAGTATTCTTTTTGTGGTAAAAGTCCTTGTTGTAAACCAAAATTATCATATCTATGAGAACGTGAATATTTCTTTTCAAATGAATAAAATAAATTAGGATTATTAGCATCCAACTTATCTTGTGGGACGGTATCGTCTCTTTCGACTGAAGTACGTCTATATACAATTACTGGTGTGATTATTTGACGTTTTCTATCTCTCATGAAACCATCACGTTGAATAGCTTTCCAACGTTCAGGTGATGCATACATCAATGGTACTTTTACATTTTCACCATTATCTTCTACAGAAGGTTGTATTACTTCATCAAAGTAGAATTGAATTGAAGAATCTATATCGATTAAATTGACTGATAAATCACCAACATCATCAGCTGTTCTACTATATAAGTATCCTCTATTTAATACCCTTTGTTTTCTTGGTAATGGTTTAGACATTTTCTGTTACTACCTCTTTTATAAATTGAACTTTTTTAGGTGTTAAGAATTTTTCAGTCGTTGATTTATTTTCATTCCCTTTTTCAGAAATCAAATAACCATTTAATGTGACTTCAAAATTTGTTCTAACTAATCTTTCTACGTCTGAAATCTCTGTGGCATCCTCAAAACTTTCTACTCTACTTCTGAATCTCATCTTTTCAGGGTCTCCCCAATAAGCTCCGTCAGCATAATTAATACGTTCAACAATCTTGTTCATTTGTTGTATGTAAGTTGTCCATATAATAAATTCATAGGCTACGGTGACGTAATCAGGAAAGGCTACGTTATAATATTCTTTTTGAGGTATTAAACCTATTTGTGCTGTCAAGTTGTCATAGCGATGTAATTGAGAAAACTTTTTTTCAAAAGGGTAGAATTGATTAGGATTATTAGCATCTAATTTATCTTGTGGAATCAAACCATCTAAACCTATTGTTGTTCTTTTAAATACTATTAGTGGTGTGATTATTTGTCTTTTTTTATCTCGTAGATATCCGTCTTTTAGAATTGATTTCCATCTTTCAACTGAACCATATAAAACAGGAACTTTTATGTGTTCACCATTATCTTCTACAGACGGTTTGATAACTTCGTTGAAATAAAAAAATATTGCTTCATCAATATCCTTTAAACGAACAGAAATATCTTTTGTTTTATCTTTTTCAGTTTTCGAATATTGATAACCTCGATTGTCAACTCGTTTTTTTCTTGGTAACGGTTTTGATGACATTATACACTTCTCACTCTTTCAATATTTAAATGTGACATTCGTACTAAGAATGTATTACAAACTACTGAATGATTTAGGTCGGTCTGTCCTCCTACTAGCTGATTTTCATTAATTGATGAAACTTCCCAGTAACCATTGTTCCAATCAATCACATCTCCTATTTCAACGACGTAACTTATATCAATTAAAGCTTGTCGTAAAAAAGAAAACAAAGCTGTTTGTTGTAAATCAGGTCCGAACTCATCTGTTGTAGTAGTCTGTTCGTCAGCTGAGATTAAACAAGCTACCTCTACACCAGGTTTGAATACTTTACCACCTGAAGTCTCTCCGTACATATTGACTTTTGTATCATAAGCTGATATTTTATAAATCACAACTTTCTGACTTATAATACCTTCTTTTTCAGCTGTAAGATTACCTACAAGTTCTTTATTGAATTTGTCAAAAGTATCAATATCTCGTTGACTATAATATCTTGATGTATTAGCCATTTAATTATCCTATGTAAATTGGATAGGGAACTTTATTAAGTTTTTCTTGTAGAAACTCTGCTTCATCTTTATCGGCTTCTAACATAGCTTTTCTACTTGTACCTTCTAAAGTTTCTCTGAGTTCTGTAATGAGTCCTTCTTTTTCAGCGGCCGCTTCACTTCTTAGTGTTTCACCATCTAATGTTGTTTCGGCATTAGGAATAGGTATTGTTCCATATTTAGAACGAATGATACCTAATAATTCTTTTGTAAGAGCTAGTCCATACTTACGTATCCATTGTCTACCAACATCATTAATAAATTTATATTCCATATTATCATAAGGAACATTTGAGTAATCAGATATGACATTAGCAGAACCACTATAGTCAGCTACTAATGGATTATCTCTATCATTCGTCACCACGTAATCAAAGTATAATGTACTTGTTTCTTCAGGGTCTGGAAATATTCTTACTTTATTATTAACAAGATTAAACGAGTAAGCTGCTTTTCTGATAGAATCATTCATTTCTATAGCTTGTACTCTTAATAAATCTTCGAATATAGGCATCAAAGTAAATGAAACAGCAGGAGAATTGTTACCGAATCCGAACCCTTGAACCATGTTGATTGTTCCATATCCTGTCGTCGCATATGGGTCGAAGAAACGTTGCATAGCAGGAGTTCCTTCGTAATAAATTCTTTTGATTTCTATAGCACCACTTTCAGAAACATCAGCATATAAAGCATTCAAATCATATTCTTGTGAACCACTATTGATTTGTATTGAACCCTTTTTAATATCTACATCACCACCAACACCAGCTTCTGTACCATATTGTTTAGCTAATTTGATAGTTCTACCTAAGGTAGGTGTAATTCTTTTGTGAGTTACGTTGTTACTTGAACCTGTGGCTTGACCTTGTAAATGTAATAAATTTTCTCTTATGTTGAATTGATTAACTTGAGCTGAATACTCACTTACTGATTCTTCGAAACAAGCATAAAATGAACCAGATTGTAGTTCAACTGACATAATAGGATAACCCAATCTACGAGCACACCAATCAGCAAATTTATCTACATCTGTTGAAAACGAACTATCGTCATCATAGAATCCCCAAGGTGTATCACCCTCAGAAAATGAACTGCTTCCGGCCCATATGTGTTCTTGTGCCATTATTTTCTCCTAAACTATAATTTTTTATGCTGAAGCAACATATACTTCAACATTTACTGAATTACTACCAGGTTGAACTACTAAACTATCTAAATCTACAAGGTCTGTAACTAAATTAGCATTAGCATCAGATAAACTTATACCATCGTGTGGAGAACCCATAACAAAACTTTTACCAGCTTCTACTAAAACACTAGCTGAAGTATCTGCACCTGAATCATCTTCACCAACTTCCACTTGTAAACTTAAAGTTAAACTATTAGAATCATCTAAATTAGTAACTCTCACATATTTTACATCTTGAACATCTAATGCCGAATCAAAAGTAGCAGTACCACTTGCATTACCAACTGAACTTCTAAATCTTGCTATAGTAGTTTCATTATCAGCAGGACACGTAACTATTCTTTTAAATACTTCATCTATATCTGAAATTATTAAAGTATTTTTAGCACCCTGGTCATAACCATTTAAAGTCAACTCTTCTCTGATTATTACTTTTAAGTCTGCCATTATTTTCTCCTAAATGAAATCTAATTTGTCATTAATAAATATAACAATACACAATATTAAACAAAAAAGGGCAAGTTAAAAACTCACCCTTTTTCATTATTGTACCTAAGTACGACTTATATTAGTGTTAAACTAAGTTTATATCACCAATGATAACTTTACCGTAGAATTCTGGTCTAACCATCTTCTTCGCGTAACGTGTCATTACACCTTTACGTGGAGTAAAGTTCTTTGGGTCGTATACAAGAGGTGTCATTATCAACGGTACATAAGGAGCATACACAGCACCAGTTTCTAGGAAGTTACTTCCACGGAAACCAACGAGAACGGTGTTCTCAAACTGGTATGGGTTCTTATATACGGTAAAGCGGTTATTTAATAAACCAGCTTTCTGTACACCCATTGCATAGGATTTATTGTTTGCATCACCATCAGAAGTTGTAGCATATCCAGGAATAGATTCAAGGATTGTTGCTGTCTCTGGAGATACTACTATAAAGTTAGCACCACCTCTGAGAGTCTTTTGATGAATTGCGTTTGATACTGATTGTATCTTGTTTCCAAGAGTTTGGAACCACTCACCTTTTGTGTAAGCAGAAGCGTTAGCTGCTGTTTCTACAAATAGTGAAGTAGCTGAGTCATACTCATATCCAACTTTTGCTGACCATCTTTCAGTTTTAGCATTAGCTGCTAAACGAATCATGTCAAGGATTTCTAAATCGATTTCCATTGATACATACTCACTAAGTAGTGAAGTAAGTTCAGCTTCAGCATCAACACTATGATAAGCGTTAAGGTCTTGAGCAAGCTCAGGAGTCCAAACAGCTTTTAATTTACGTGTTTTAGCAACAATAGCGATTGAACGCATTGCTATATCGATTTCTGGGATATCAATATCAGTTTCAGGGTTTGCATCAACACCAGTAGATGTAGCTTCGAAGTCGCCACGTGTAGTATCTGTTGGTTGTTTATGATACAAGATTGTAGCTCTTTGTGAAGCGTCTGTTGTAGCACTCTCTTTTACGATAAATCGTACGTGAGTTGCTGCTGCATCATCAGCTGGTACTTCACTTCCGCCGACACCATTTAAGATTTTGGTGTATGCTGGGAAGAATGAAGTGTAAGCTACTGAACCTGTTATTTCAAATGCTCTAGCACCATTCAAGTCGGGGTTCGTCATAGAACTGACAGGAATGTCAAATCTTTTAAGTTGTGTTCCTACTGCAGAAGATGCGATTGAAGCAGACAAGTCTGGTTCGAAGTCAACATCTGCCCAAGTAGCAGAACCTGTTAGAGCTGCGGTTAATTGTGCTGTACCTGTGTGGTCATTTGATGAATAGCCAAAAGTACCTGCACCGTAAAGACCCTGTGATGGGTCGCCAGAAGCTGAAGTAATACCGAATACTTCTTGATTCTTAGCGAAACCAGCTTGGGCTGTACCGTATTTAAAGTCAAGATAAAAAATCAGACCGGAAGGAAGGTTCATAGGTTGAACAGAAACAAATTCCTGTGCTGCTAATTCACCAAAGATTTTTCTAACCAATGGTAATGCAACACCTGACCACTCTTCAGAATTGGATGATGTACCTGTGTGACTAGATTCGTCGATTAACTGACGAGCCTGGTTTTCAAGCAATACTGCCATTCCGTGTGATTTATGTTCTGTGTCGAGACCTTCTAATAATCCAGTAGGTTCCCATTTCTTGACCAATCCACGGGTTTCTTCCATGCGTTGACGGTGTGGATTATATCCATCCATCAACTTTTCGATTGTTCCAAGATTTTTAGACATTATATTTTCCTAATAATGTTGTGAAATTAAAGAATACCGGCTAACTTCTTGAAACGGTCTCTCAATTCTGAACCTTCAGCAATTACTTCTTGTTCTTGCTTTTCAGATTTAGTTGAGGCGACAGCTTTAGAAGCTGAACCTTTAGATTCTTTGATTTCTGTTTTAGTTGTTTTCGTCACAAATGATTCAGCTAAAGTAGAGTATACTAATTTAACTTCACGTAAGTTATTTGCTCTATCAAAGTTTTCCACAACTTTCATTTTCTGGTCATTGGTTAAACCAAATGAACGGAAAAGTTTGTTTGTGAATAGTAACTTTGCATTAAGCAAGTTAACTTCATTCAATTTGGACCTTAGATATTTAACGACATTGCGATGCTCGTCAAGCTCACCTTTTAACTCAGCTACTTCATTCTTCTCGTCATCTTCTTTTTCTTCTTCAGAAAGAGCTGCGATGATTTCGTCGAGGTCGATATCTTCATCAACTTCTTTATCATCTTCATCTTTTTCTTCAGTTACTTCGACTGACTCGTTATGTTTTGCTTTGTCTTTGGTTCCGATACCTGATGATTTGTCTGCGGTTCCTTTTTTGTTATCAGAAGAACCGATTCCGGTTGTAGCGTCAACTTCTTCGTCAACTTCTTCAACTTCTTCGTCTACGTTTTCAACGTCTTCTTCAACTTCTTCAACGGACTCGTCTACTTCATCATCATCTTTATCTTCACCTTCTTCGACTGGCTCCTCGACTTCATCCACGGTATCTTCTTCTAATTCACGAAGTACAGCTTCTAAGTCAAGTTCTTCATCCATATCATCTTCGTCATCTTCGTGTGCGCCTTCATGTGCCATTTCATCTTTATCTTCTTCATCGTCTTCTTCTTCAGCGACAACAGGAGCATATTTAACACCATCGATTTCGATTACGCCTTCCAGCTCTTCATCCATTTCATCATCTTCATCTTCATCATGCATACCTTCTTCAGGTTTGTCTTCATCGTCTTCATGTGCGCCTTCTGAATGGTCATCAGTTGGGTCTTCGTCATCTTCATGATAGCCTTCTTCTTTTTCTTCTTCATCATCCATATCTTCACCTTCTTCGACATCCATTTCTGATTGGATTTTCTTTGAAAGCATAGATTGTAGGCGAGGTGTGAAAGCTTCTTCAAGGGCTATTCTAGCATTTTCAAGTGCTGTTTCACGAACTGCTTTTGCATCTGCAATGGCTTCTTTTAATAAATCATCCATTACTTTTTCTCCTATGATTAAATACATAATCATGTGTTGGATTTAATATAGCTATTGGGAACTATAATGTGATTAACATTTTGTAGTACACTACAAGATGGCTATAAAGCCGTAGTGTATTTTTTGTACATATATAAATATATACAAAACAAAAAAACTTTAATTATTTAAATTTTTTTTCTGTCTAAGTCTAGCTTTAGCTCTTTTTTCTCGTTTCAATGCTGATGGTTTAGTATAGAACTCATTTTGTCTTAACTCTAACATCAATTTTGTTTCTTTGACTTGTTTTTTTAATTGACTGATTGCTTTTTCAATGTTGTTTTTACGAACCTTTATATAAATCAAGTAACCTCCTAATCGGTCTCTTTCTTAGCTTTGTAGTTTTTATCTACGTAATTAAAAAATTCTTTCTTCTTATCATCTTCTAATTCATCTGGAGAACTTATACCAAACTTTTTCATAGCGGCTTGAAAGAACTTCTCGTATTCGCCTTCATCTATCTTGTATTCACCTATCTTAGTTTCTTTTTCTTTTTCAGGTGTCATATCGTCATCAACATCGTGACCAGGAACGTGTCCTTCGCCTACTTCATAATATCTACCAAGAATGTTACCCATATCTTCATACAGAGCTCCCATTCTTTCTTGTAGTGATTTAGCTTCACCTGCAATTTTACCAAACTGCTTTGAGAGTCCAGTAAGTTCTTTCATGTTACGATTTACGGTTATTTTATCAAACCAATCTTCTGTCTCACTTAATGTATGACCTTTAGCTTGGTTAGCTATCCAACTTAGTTTTTCTGCTATCTTCATGATGTTTGATTCACCAAAGATAGACTCACCTAACTTATTATAAGCAGCTAACTCATTTGTTAAACCTTTTACATCGATTGAGTCTTCCTCTTGAACTCCGTATTTCTCTTTTACGATTTGAGTCATACTGATATTACCAACAGCGGGAGTCGTTACTAAACCACCTAATACCGTACCGCTAAAGTTTTCTTCAAGTAAATTTTTTAATTTAATCTTTTTTGACATAAGTTATCTCCAATATACTATAAATATAGATTATCTAAGTTTTCCACGTTTTGAATATCTTCTGAATCCACTTCTTACGCGGTTCCAAAGAGCTCTCATTAAGTCTCGTTGTCCTGTACCTGTATCTTTCACAGGACCACTTACAATAGCTCTTTGTAAATCAAAAGCATCATATTTTTTACTTTTAACACCACTCATCATAGTTTTAACTATATCTTGAGAGGCCTTACCTAAAATTTTTCCCATCTTTATGACATCTTGTTCTACCTGTTGTTGTGCCTCAGGTGAACTAAAGGGTAATTGAGAAGGTGAAGATATGGGTGCTTCATCTAACTCCATTAGTAATTTGTATACTGATTTACTATCCATTTTTATCGTCCTCTTCTAAGACCGAAAGCTTTTCTTTTTTTCATAGACTTTTTTCTTTTACGTATGATTTTAGCCATTTGTCCTCTTTTTTTGATAGCTGCTCGTCTCATTGCTCGTCTTTTCTTCATTTTCTCACCAGCAGTCTTCACAACACATTTTTTTATAGCTGGAACATATCTTTTGTTAGCAGGACAAACGGTTTTTTTATAAAGTTTTTTTCCTCTTACAACTCGTTTCTTTCTTAATTCAGATAAGAAAGCTCTGAGTAGATGATTAAATTCTTTGTCATCGTTAAGTATATCTTCGGTGACTTCATCAAAGAATCCATTTGAAGCAGCTTCTTTTATTAAATTCTCTAATACAGCTATTTTCACTATGCAATCCGTTTAATGTTTTTATCACCAATCAAAGCCGCTCCTACTTTTTTTAAGTTTTGAGCTGCTTGATTAACCATAGTGTATTTACCTAATTTGATTGGTTTGTTCTTGATAACTACATATAACATACCTCTTTCAGTTTCAAACTGAAGTGGGAATGTTTTCTTTTTATCCATACCACGAATCTCAACATCGATTTTGAATCCAACCTTATCTCTTTTACTGACTTTGAATCCACCACCCATCATTTTAGCTGACTTAGGTCTCATACCAGCTTTTTTAACCACGGTAGCTATACCACCTAAAAGCATATCAGCTCCTAAAGATGTGGCTTCTTTTATATCTGAAGTACCGGTTACTTTGTAACCTAATTGTTCTGCATTTTCTTTTCTTGCTTTTTCAAATTTCTTTTTATCTTCACCTGTAAGTTCACCCCCGAAACCTTCATCTACTTCTTCAGTAGGATTCATAATGAAATCACGAGACTTACCAACATAATCTTTAGCTAGTGTAATCTTATCAGTCCACCAACTTGGTAGTGAATCTTCGTTAGACATAGAACGTAATTTTTTAATAACATCTACAGAGTCTTGTATAATTAATTTTAACTTCCTCTCTATTGAGGCTACGTCTGTGTGTCCGTCTTCATTTACTGATTCATTTTTCTTCATAAACTTATCCTTTAATCTTTGAAATATACTCTTAGACTTCTTATGTAACGGATGGTCTTTATCACGAAGTGGTGTAACAGCACTTATCTTTTTACCA
>Ga0098049_1000263_pt1 | contig 21965 bp, 24 predicted proteins | sample 13BtaG_FD_92582 | JGI IMG/M metagenome (GOLD analysis project Ga0098049, IMG submission 92582) | Marine viral communities from the Subarctic Pacific Ocean - 13B_ETSP_OMZ_AT15268_CsCl metaG | ecosystem: Environmental > Aquatic > Marine > Oceanic | place: Subarctic Pacific Ocean | collected...
AAAGAAAAGCTATTGGATCAAGAGAGTCAATTTAGCAATTTTGTAGATTATAAAGAACTATTAGAAAGTAAAGTTCTATATCCAAATGCTTTCAAACAATTAGACTTAAGTAATCAAAATATACTCAAAGAATATTTTGATTTAAAAATGTTTGAATTGCAATATAGAATTGACGATTTAACAACTACTATAACTGATTACAGTCAAGAAACTGAAATAAAAAAGCTTAGTATACAAAGTAAATTAAATGAGCTTAAACAAAAGTTAGAATCGCTATTAAGTTTCGATGTTGAAAAAAAGTTTTCAATTAAAGAAAACTTCTTCAATATGTACAATCTTTCATTTGAAAGAAACATGAAAAATGCTTTATCTGTAGACACTGTAGCTAAGGTACTTACATTACCTGTAAAAGAAACAAGAAATGTGGGTATTAAAAAGATTTATATATCTAAAGAATCTAATGGGATTCCTGGGAATTACAATACAGGTACAAACAAACTTATTTATAATATTATAAATAAAAATATTGCTACAGGTTTTGAATTCTTTAAAGTTGGAAATGGCCCTGTTAAGTTAGTACTGATAATGGAATTTGATTCAGAACAAATAATAAATGAATTTCAAATAAGTCGTAATAACAATTTTATAAGCACTAACTTCAAAATTAACAATATGAGTTTTGAATCGTCAACAAATGGTATTGTAAATATAAAAAATATCATCGATGTAAATCATCAAAGCTTAAACTTTGATGATTACTTAACAGAAGATAAATTGATAATAAAACATTTACCTGTTTATGCAGAAAGAGTAACATTAGAATTAGAAAGCAACGAGTTTAAATTAGTAAATGATATTAAAATTTTTAGCATTTATTTGCGTGAGTTAAAGTTTTTACTTAACACCTATTCTACAGAAGGTGAAATATCAAGTACTAAGATAAACACACGACCTAATCTCTTTTTATTAAATGCCCATATAAATCAGTATCCAAAAGATAACTCTGCATTTGAAACAGAATTTAAATTATCTGAAAACAATGGATCTAATTTTGAAAAGTTAGAATTTGTAAAAGATAAAAGTGAAACAAAAATACTAAATGGCGAAAGCAAAGAATTAGTATACAAAATAAATTTAAAAAAAGATGAAGCTAAGTTTAAAAAACTAAATTCATATTCTAATGAAGAGTTTTTTGTATCAGTAGATACAATATTAAACACATTTACAAAAGATATATCGCCAATAAATTATAGCTTTGATCAAAAGCAAATAGATAATAGTCTTAAAGTTTTCCAACCAAACTTAATAAATAGATCATTTGACAATGAACGATTACTTTTTATAAAAGAAATAAACAACAATGGATTTAACTCATTCAAATTGCCAATAAATTTGAATGAACTGAATGTAGACTACAATGAATTAATATTGGATGTTAATGAAGAAAGATGGTTGAGAGTTGAAAGTTTAACTGAATTAGATTTCAATGAAGAAGAAACTAACTTTAAAAAATATTATTTAGATATTGATGGAAATACAATTGTTATAAACAATAACCTAAATAGACAACTGATAATAAAGTATGCTTTGAAACCTGTTGTACCTACTTTAATAAAAAAACCAGAAGGCTATTATGTACGAGTCAATGAAATATTTGATTATGACAAGAAAAATATTAAATTAAAATCAATTGTATTTGAATCTGAAGTTGTTGAATATTTATTGAAAATAGGTAAAAAAAGACATTTTTTAAAACACAACTATATTGATGTTAACAGCTTAAGTATAAGTACTTTATTAAATGGCAGTTGGACTAAAGTTTCTAGTGATGATTATATAATAAATAATACCTATGGTATTCTTTATTACGAGACACTAAATGAAACTAAAATTAGTTACAAGTATTACGATATAGAAGAATTAAAAAAAGATGATTTTGAAATATGGTCTCAAAATAATATTATTAAAGGTCTTTATATAAAACCAAATAGCATTACCTTCAAAGAGATAACAGAATCAATAAATAATGAAAATACAAATTATTATTTATTTGATGGAAGTTATTCAAACAAAAGAAACAGTGTTGCTTATGACAACAGAAACAATACTTTTTTACTTTCAAACACAAATATAGTAGAAGGCAGTGTTTACTTGGATAAAGATTTCTTTGGTGAAGACGTAGACTTTGAAGAAATAAAGTTTATAGATGGATATAGTGAGTTTCTAGGTTTAGAAAAAATACAAAAAGATTATATACCAAGCTTACAAGTTAACACTGAAAATAAAGTTCAATTTACTTTAAGAGAACCACCTTATAGAAATGATCAATTAAATGTTGAAGTTTACGACCAATTGAATAAAAAAATAGAAACAACAAGTATAAGTATTGAAGGAAGAATAATAACAATTAGTTTTCAAGATAACCTAAGATCTCAAACACTTAACAACCATCATGTTTCTTATTGGTACCAAAACAAAAAGAATAAAAATAGTAAACGTTATAGTGTAGATTATAGCGAAGGAATTCTGTACACTTCTGAAAGTGTACAGGATGCTGCTAATAAGAATATAACTTACAATATAGGTAGATTAGGTTTAGAGTATAGTTTAATGAAAGAAATTAATGATTTAATCATCAAGAAAAGAAGCATTGATATTTATACTGAAAATTTATCTTTAATAAACAATTCTATAAAATTTATTTGGTTTAAAAATAAAGATAATTTAATTCTAGATGGATTAGAAAATTATTTTTCACCTTTGATTTATTCTATTGATATAGGAATGAAATAAAATGATAAAGATGCATGAAAACTCTATTAAAGAAAAATTAATAAAAGATTTTATATCTTTACATGAAAGATCACCTACTCAACAAGAAATAAAAGCTTTCTATAATAATTACAATGTTGAAAAACCAAATGCTTTGATGACAGGTATATTAAGTGGAAGTAAACAAAAATTCCAATTAACAGGTGATTCTTCTTCTGCATTTATTTATAACGAATTACTAGATAACATGAAATTAGACTTTAAATACTTATTATCTAATGTCAAAGAACAAAAAGATATTGTTGAAACTAACTTTAGAAGCCATTTCCAAAAGTTAGATAGGCTACTTAAAGAAATAAAAAAGAACGAACGTAATTTAAATAAAAACTTATTATTGTATTCAAAAGACGATATATTTACATATGGTATTGTAGAAAACTTTGATGATTACAGCAAAGTTGATTTTAACAAAAGCAATGTAGATTTTTTTAATGGAAAAGCTACATTGGGGTTTTCTTCATTTTCAGCTAAAGAAAAAGGAATTGTCAATATTTCATATGATGTTAGATCTAGAGCTAAATCATTAGTTGGAAATAGAGAAATAAATAAAATAAAGAATTGCTTGCATGAAGATGGTTCTTTTTTCAAAGTGATCAGTTACTCTTCATTAGAAAGTGATGTTATAGATTTTATTATAGATCTTGATTTTAATGATGAAGAAGATAAATTTATCAATACTATTAAAATGACTACAGGTGCTATTGAAAGGAATTCTAAGCTATCTTACAAGTGTTTATATACTCAAGACAATAATTCTTATAAAGAAGTCTTTGAAAGCGGTTTAAGAGTTGAAGAAAACGAAATGTTTATTGAGATAAACAAACCTAATGTAAAAAAAGTGAAAATTGTTATGACTAAAAGTTATTCTGATTACAAGGATGGAAATACTTATGCATATGTATTCGCACTAGATTACGTAGGAATGATTGAAAGAACATTTAAAATAGATGAAGACTCTGTATTATATTTGGGTCCATATGAGATTATGGATGAAAATGATGAAGCTATAAATTTTTCTATGGCTACTCTAAAAGGTGGTACTTGTTGCATTGTGCCAAATAAAAGTTCTGTTAACTTTTATTTAAGTAAAGATAATGTAAATTGGAACTATTGTAATTTTGATGGTACAGGTAGAGAAGTAGTTCAGTTTGATAGTTTTACATCTGATTTATCTGATGAAGGTTTGTTTGATATAATAGATATCAATGCAGATAACTACTATGTTGCTAATGATATTTCTAGTTTAAATATAAATCTAAATGATAACGAATATTTGTTAAACATATATATAAAAGCAGAAAATAAAGATAAATTCATAAAGAATTCTTTAAAAATAAAACGCAACCTATTAAACAAGTTTAGTAAACAATCTTTATATAATAGTGGCACTGGTTGGTATTATGACAATCAAGGGTTTTATAATACGATATTTGAAATCAATCAACCTGAAGGGCGTTATTTTAATTTTGGAAACAACAGTTGTTTTATTAATGGCAAACAAGTAAATGGAAAAGTATTCGTCCCTCAAGGGACACATACTTTTAAAACAAATTCTGAAAATTACAAAACAATTAATATAGAAAACGAACTTAATGTAAACAATGCAAAACAATTAAAACTATTAGATAAGCTTTATCCATATAATCACAAGTATATAATTGAAGGATTTAAATATAATGGTTCTTTTTTAGGTAGAAAAGTTTATAGTGGAGCTGATGAAGTTTATTCTTTTGATTTAAAAGAAGTATCTAATCAAAGATTTATATTATCTGATGATTTAGATATTTTTACAATTGTAGAAAATGATAGTGGAATTTATTTTAAAATAAATTCTCAACAAAATAGTAGCGAAATAAAACTAGAAAGTTTTAAAATAAATTGTAAAAAAAGAAATAACGATGTTAATGAAAGTAACCTTTTATATGTAAAAGCTATATTGAAAAGCTCTGATATGAAAGTTACTCCCAAAATAGATCAGATACAAGTAAGAGTGATATAACTATGGCTACAAATTATTTAAACAATCTTAATAAAATAGTTAAAATTAATTCTGCTGCGATTACTAATGCATCTAACAAAGATGCATTGGTAATTACTTCTAGAAGAAATAGAGATGATTTAAACAATATATCTAGTTACATCAACTCTATCGTTTATCCAACATTTACTATGCTTTGTTCTAAACCAAGATATCCATATGATGTTTTAGAATCTGGTATGTCTGGAATGACAATTGTTACTTATCCTGAAGAACAAGGTAACAATAAGTTTAATACTGAATTGTTTTGGAAACCTGGTGTAAATAATTCTGATGGAAGACCTTGTACCGTAAAAGAATCATTTGATTATATTATGGCTAATATGGTTGAAAAAGTTGTTGAAATAACTCAATCAACTGTAGATTTAAATGACCTTTGGGATACTATTAGATGTAATACATTAAACAATAGTAAGATTGCTAAAGATGCATTTGGTAGCAAATATGAGTTAAATTGCAATGATAATGCTTATTTAGAATGGCCTTTAGCTAGACATGTTTACGAAATATTTAATCAAGTTATTTCTGGACATACAGAATCTAGTAAAAATAATTTAGCTTTAGATCCTAATAATACTTATCCAACTTTAAGTGTAACTACTAATATAGAACCAGCAACAACAGATATTGCTGGTTCAGTAGAAATTGCAACACATTTAGAGATAAGCTCTTTGGCACAAAAAACAAACTCTACGACGGGTTTGCATGAATTGGCTGTTACACCCTACAGACTATATAAAAGTCTTGATATACAAGCTACTGGATATGCTAATAGAAAAGATAATCTTTTACGAGAAAAGTTTAAAGAAGTTAGTTTAGAAAAAATTAATGAGTCTTCTATAACAGAATTAAAAGATGTAAATACAAGCAACAGCATAAAAGATGGTTATATTTTAGTATATGATGAAAACGCTGTAGATGATACTAGTGCTGCAGGTGAAGACACTCCTCAAACTGGAGCTTGGGTACCAAGGTTTATAAATCAACAAGATTTAGATGGAACTATAGAAGCTGAAAGTAAATTAGGCATAAGCAATAGTGATTCAACTATAAGTGATATGTATACTTATCACAAAAGAATACCAAATCTTGATAAAGCTACATATACTAATTTGATATGGTCTAAAGTTTTTAACCAATGGACTAAAAAAGGTCCTGAATATTTACAAGGTAAAAACACTAAATATAGAAATCTTAGTAATAAAAAACAATTTACAAAAGATGAATTAATAAATGATCCTAGTTTACAATCTCCTGCTACATTTTACAAAAACATACCATATGTTTTTAAAGCAGCTCCATATAGCAAATTAATGAGAGTAGAATCTCCTAAAGTAATTAACTATATAAAAAGCAGCTTTCTAAAATACAACAGCAACTTAGCTTTTGTTAATGAAGAAATAGAATTATTTGAAGATGTAAACATTTATTTTAGTCAAAATTCTTGTAATTTATTTAGTAAAAATAAAAATAATCAAAATGGTTTTTATTTAGATAACGTTACTGGTCTTGCATATTATGTTTTTAAATACGATTATTCATATATATATTATGATCATACTAAAATTTTAGGTATCTGTAGAAGTGATTTAGATTTTAAAGAAATCTTTTCTTCAATAGATACAGAAGACAATGTAACCCGTATTGACTACATTGACAATTTACTAGTTGGGTTCAATGACTCATCTACGGTAGATGAGTCATTGAAATACTATTCTAAAACCCACAATCTAAGTCAACAATCAGAAGATGCTCTTTTAAATTCTTCATTAGAAGTTAAAAGAGAATTCATTAAAAAACAATATCTTTATCAATTTGGTAAATCAAACTCTAGTCCAATTTCAACTTTTAGAACTTTTACAAGCGATTACTTGTCTGGAGAAACTTTACATACTACAACATCTTTAACTAATGTCTCAGTACTTCAATTTAATGATATTACGCCAACAGTTTCTAACAACAATGTGACTATACAATCAGATGGTGTTTCTAAAGTAATGATTTTAGGACCATATGAAATGGGTGACAATGTTTATATATGTCCTGAATCTCTTTTAGATACAAGAGGAGTTGAAGGTGGTATTGGTATAGTTTTTAGTGAATCGTTTATGAATAAAACTTTATTAGAGTTAATGATAGAGTTTATTGTCGGTCAAACAAAAGATTTTACAAAGTATTCTATTACTGGAGAAGAAGTATTGAATTACTTTACTAGTAATCTCTCTGATGACATTGGTATGACTTATGCTAATGTTCAAAGTGATTGGTCAAAAACTTTAAAAGAACTTTTGTTTGACATAAGTGATTTAGGTTTAGCTAATGTTTATCAAATAAATTTTAAACAAGAAGTAGGAACAATAGTAAATAGTCATGACTGGAGTTTAGGTTTAATAAATGGAAGCGATGAATTTTATTATGGTATGAATGGTTTCTGTGAAAATTTGTTAGAAATTAGTTCTACTAATACTAATACAAAATTTAATCACGGATCGAATCCAACCTTAAATAATAGTTTTGATGAAGACTTAATAAATTATCTTTATTTAAAAACAAGCTTCAGAAAAATAGATTTATTGTTTAACACACAGTTAACATCAAACGATTTGGCAACAAACGTAGCGAAAGGAATATCTTTTTCCTTAAAAAACTTATTTTTAAGAAGAATCCGTTCATTTAATTTAGTGGATATACAAATTTTAACATGAGTAAAATTTGTATAATAAGAGAATCTGGTGGGATAGGTGACATTTTAATGATGTCACCTATTATTAAAGAACTTGCTTTATTAAACAAAAGTAAGATTGATATTTATTTAGGTGTTGATCTCTATGCAGAAAAAGAAGTTTTAAGAAACATTCCGTTTGTAAATCAAGTGAAATGGGTATTAGATTTAGACAAGAAATTATATGAAAAGATATATGATTTGTCATATGTAGCTTATGCTTATGAACAAGCAGGATATAATTTTTCTAGACAAGAAATTTTTGCAAAATATTGTAAAGTAATGCCTAAATCTTTTTTACCAATTTACAATAATAAAATATCTTATAGCTTTAAAAATATTTATGTAGCGATACATACAGAAGCTGCTGAAAAAAGAAGAAGTTGGAAACAAGAGTATACTTTGGAGTTGATTTCATGGTTACTTTTAGAAACTGATTCAAATATTTTATATTTGAATCAAACACCTTTAGAAATTAAAAATAAAAGAATTTTAGATTGCTCTAATCATTCTATTGAAAAATGCGTTCAGTTATTAACTGGTGCGTCACTTTTAATTGCAGTTGATTCTTGTTTTATGCATTTTGCAGCATCATTAAAAATTAAAACTCTTGTACTATTTGGAAGTACAAAACCTGAAACTAGAATAAAACATTACCCTACACACAAAAGCCTCTACACACCTAATAGATGTAAAGGCTGTTACTATAAAGATTGTAGTAATTATTCTTGTATGGATGAAATCAAACCAAAGATGTTAATAGAAGAGTTAAAGAAAAATGCGTTTTTGTTTTGATATTGATGGTGTTGTATTTAAAATAAATAGTAATTATGAAAAGCATGAACCGATTTACGAAACAGTAAATTATATGATTCATTTAAAAAAAATGAATCATACAATAATACTTTATACAGCTCGCAAAATGTCTACTCATAATGGTAATATTGGTTTAATAAACAAAAACATTGTTGAAAAGACATTATACAATCTAAATCGTTTCAATATACCTTTTGATGAAATATATTTTGGCAAACCATCTGCTGATATATATATAGATGATAAAGGCTTGAATTATTACGATCTAAAGGAGTACCTTATGGAACCTGAAAAGCAAACCAATAATAGTATTGGCATAATTACTTATAGATTAAATGAGATGGAAAAAAAGATTGAAAAAAATTTAGAGAATCTACTTGTAAAAGTAGACACTTTAATTGAAAAAATTAATAAAGGAGAACTTAAAGTCAATGAACTTAAAGTTAAGGTTGATACTTTAGAAAAAGATGTTCAAGATTTAAAAGCAACTGACGATAGAACTAAAGAAGATTTGAATCAAATAAAGGTATCTATGGCTGAAAAGATCGGTTGGGGAGCTTTAGGTGGTGGTTCTATTAGTATTCTCATAAAATTATTTGAACATTTTTCTGGAGGCCAATAATGGCAATTGATTTAAATAACAACTTTGATGCTTTAACAGTAAGGCGCATATCTAATCTTGAAGAAAGAGTTCGTGATTTATTTACTGCTCAAAACCAAATGGTTAGTCTAACGCAAACACAAGAATTATTAACTGTTATTTCTACTGAATTGCAACAGTTAAACGAAACAATAATATCTTTAGAACGTAGAGTAAGTATACTCGAAGACATCCCCGATATTGATTAATCTTTAAAATAAGGATTGAAAGTTTTTTTATCAGGTTGAATATTCAACTTGCTCTCAAGATCTTTTATTTCTTTTTTTAACTTTTCAATACGTTTTTGTAATCTAGATTTATTATCTTTTTTGCAATTACACATCTTTATTACTTTCAAGTAAAATAATTTGATCTTGTAATTTAAGTACTTTATTTTTGTTTCTAGTTAAATCAGATTTAACTTTTTTCAATTCAGCTTTTAAATCTTTAATTAGATCTTGAAGCTCTAAAAGTTGTGTTTCATCTGTTGCTTTTTCAACTACAACAGATGCATCTTTGCTAGCTAATTCTTGTTTTAATGCAAGAATTTTATTTTCTAGTGCAATGATTCTTTTAGAAGTTTGTTGTCTTTCTTTAAATAAGCTCATATTAAAATCCTGTAGGTTTATGTGGTGTAAATAATAAATGAGGTTCCCAAGATTCACTTTCTGATGAAAAAGTCTGTTTTTTATCTAAGAAAGCATGGATTCCTTGTTTATCTATTTTAACAGCAACAACGTTGTCCATTGCAAGCACTTCTGCAGCTCTTTCAGAGAGCCATTTTTTGCCTTGCAATTCCCATTCAGGAAGTTTGTTGCTGGCATTGAAATCAACTACTGTTGATTGATGATATTCTATATTGGAGATATCATCAATAAAAGATATAGTTACATCTTTAAAATGACGAACTCTTCTTAACCAAGTAAAGATAGCTTGGGGAAGCTTCTCTCTACTTATAAGTTCAGTTAAATTTTTACCTGCAGGTATGATCATTTTTACTGTTTTATTTATTTTAGGACCAGAAAGTTTTTTTACTAAACTGTATTGATTCGATAAATTACTATTAGTACCTAATTGTTGTATAGCAGTTTTTTTATTAAGCGACATAAGTCCTCTTCGTAGAATTTAAATTCTTTAAAATTTTCTTTAATAAAAAAATTAAACTCTTTTTTATCATAATAATCTTCTGTATATTTCTGATATAAATAAAATAAAAAAGGGTTTTCTTTTTCTATACTAAATAAATAACCACTATCTATATGAATGTCAAAGTATTTTGATGTTTTATTAAAATAAGATGGATTAGTAAAATAATCTCTTTTTGATTTATAAATTATTTTTCTAATAATTTTAAAAAGAAAAGATTTTATTTCACAAGTTATGAAATAAAACAATCTATAATTCTTTTTGTATTTTGGTTTTCGATAATGAACTTTTTGAATATGTTTTAAAAAGCTTTCTATTAAGTGATCTTTAAAAGTTAATGAATTGTCTATTAGAAATTTTCTATATACAGAAAGTTTCCATTCAAGAGATGCTAAAGGCCTATCATCTTTTTCTAATAGTTTTAACAAGGTATAAAGAGTTATATTTTCTTTATACTTTTTATTAACAAATAAATTGTTTAAAGCATTAAAAAAAGAATCCATTGCCTCAAGGAGAAGGACAATGGATTCTTTAGGTGCACAGTTATTCTCACACACAAAACTGTTAGCTTCAAATTTGTTAAAGCTGTTTTGATAATGCCAAACAAAATCTTTATAGTCAATAGTAATATATAAAGATTTTTTTTTAGGTAGAACTTTCATTTTTTCTTTTTTATTGTTGTTTTTTCTACAGCAATAAAAGAGTTAAACATACCAATCCAATCATCAAGTCTCATAGTAACTAATATTTCAGCTCTATCGTCTCTAGTAATAGCTACAGGTATTTTACCATTTACATTAGCATCATCTATTGCTTGTTTAAGTGCTGCTTTAATATTACATCGTTTGTGTCTTTTAGCTTCAACATGTATGATAGGCATATCAACGTCAGATACTTCTGAACCACCTGAACGTGTCTGTCCTATTCCTCTTTTAGCTGTAAGCTTAGTATTTTCGGTAAAATACTTAGCCAATTCTCTTTCAAATGCAGCACCTTTTGTTCTTGCACCTCGACCTCTTGAAGCCATAAATATTTCCTTACAGTTTTTTTATTTTAAAATCAATTTTATCAGATTCAGTAACCTGATCTATTAATTTATATTCTAATGCTTTTTGAGTGTCAAACCAATAAGCAGTTTTACCTTCGAAATATTTGTTCCAAACTGATTTTTTCATTTTAGATTTTTTTAATAGTATTTTATCAGCAATCTCTTTACTAGCAGAATAGTGGTCTGCGAATTGTTTCATTTCTGAAGAAGAAGTAATACCTGAACCATCAACTACAGGTTGATGGTAGAAAAAACATGTATTTGGTGTAGCAACTCTGTAATCAGCAGCACTTAATATAATTAAACCTGCACTTGCACAAAGTCCTGTAGCTTGTATTACTACAGGGTTGCTAATTTGTGTAATACAATCGTATATAGCTAGTGCGTCAGTTAAACTGCCACCTTCAGTATTTAAGTGAATAGCAATAGTTGTTTCTGTATCTATATAATTAAGATGCATCAATTGAGATATTAAAGCGGTAGAAGTAATAGAGTTTACCTCTGAACTGAAACATATAACTCGTGTATCAGGACCATAGTATAAGGTAGAATTTGGTTCCCATACTGTTTTTATTTTATCTTCTTCTTCTAACGCAAACATCATTTGTATTAAATCTTCTTTATTCATTTTAACCTCAATTCAAAATCAATTGTTTGATATAAGATGAATCTATTTTACCAGCTTGTTTATATGATATTTCTATGTATTCATATCCAGAATTAATTAAAAAGGTTTTCTTTCTATTATCTCTATACTTAATGTTGAAAAAATTTTTTTGTTTTTCTTGATAACTAATATTTTTTGTAAATGCAGTAGAAACATAATGTTGTTTGCCATGTAGTTCTAATACTATACCTAATTCATCAATCCACCAATCAACAGCATCAAAATTATTAGGGTAGTTATCAACTAAAAAAGACAAAGGTACTTCTTGGTAACAACCTAATTGTTTAAAAAACTTATCATTTACAAATACATCTCTAACTTTATTATGAAAACTAGATGCATTTTCATAAAAATAAAATTGATTTTTTAGTGATGTCCTACTTTTCGAATTTGCCTTCAACAATTTCTTTGTCCTTTGTAAAACCTATAATGCCTTTTGACATTAAAAATTGAACTAAATCATTCCATAAAGAATCATCTTCTATATGATGGAAATGACCAGTAGCACTAATTTGTTCTATATAGACTTTTTGAGTAGGTTCATGAAGTAATACAACGTATTCACTTAAACTCCTTTTAACAGTAGCAATATGAGTCCAAGGGCCTCCTTGAAAAATGTCTCCTGGTAATTTTATTCTTATTCTTGAAGCTAGTTTAAATTCACCGTGTGTAACCATTTAAACATTCCTTTCTTTTGATACAGTTTTTTTTATCGCAAAAATATCTTGGTGTAGGTTTTTTATAATAGAAGTTTTCAAAAAACAATTTATATAGTTCAGTATCTATATTTTGATAATAACTTAAATCTAAAGTTTTAATTTTAATCCTATAGTCTCTTTGAGACCTGTTTCTGAAAGTAGGATCTGGTATGTACAATAAATGAATTTTTACTGGTTCATATTTTTTCTTTTTTCTAGTGTACAACTTTTTAAGAAGCTTGAGTTTGAAAAAGAAAAAAGGATTATTTTTTATATTGAATTCATCTAAATCATTTACAAAAAGAATTAGATGTATAAAAGAATCCTTATTTGTCTGAGTTAAAATTAAATCTAAATTTAATTTAGTTTCAATTTTTTCTATTCTGACAACAGGTTTATAGTCTATGTAAGTTGGTATATATTTAGAACATGGATATGATTTTAAGTATATAAAAAACAATTGACTGAAAAAAGTATGTAAATAAGACAAGTCGTCTAATGTATAAGAATCTTTATAATGCTTTTTTATTAAAATTTTTAATGTTGAGTTTAAAAATATATCAATATCTAAAAGTTTTTTTTGTAAAATCAATAAATTAAATTTTAAAATCAAACTTTTAAATAAAGACCTAGCAGGAGTAAGTTCATTTACATTTCCATTTAAATAATGTAAATAATCACAGTATTTGATTGTGATTATCTCATCTTCTTTATAACGATGCATAAACTAAAGACGCAGTTAATAAAGTTATAAAAGTTCCACTAGTAAATAGAATTATATTAGTATTGAATTTTAAATCTTTATTTTGTTTTTCAATGAGTTTGAATTTTTTCTTTAAAACAATATTTTGAGTGATTAAAGATTCATTTAATTTATATGAATCCTCATTGCATTTCTTAATTAAAGAATTGCATATATCACGTTGTTCTTTTATTGATTTTAATAAATCTTTATTACAAACAAAAAGTTTAGTATTTACATTATTAAAATCATCTTTTTTTAAAAGCAATCCTGCAATTGGTGCAAGAGTGCCTTTTTTCAAATAGTAACCATGAATTGTTAAATCTTTTGTTATTTTAATATCTATAGGCACAGGTTTCCAACTTGCGTTTTGATTTAAAAAACCTTTTGCAAATAATGAGTTGACAAAGAGTAACATTGGCAATATTAGTAATAAAAGTTTCATTGTAAACCTACTTGCATTGCAGCATCAGATTACTGCAGATTAAACAATCTAATTCATTAGATGCTGATTTCTTTTGTTTTAAAGCTTCAGTTATTTTAGATTTACATTTAAGGTAATGTAGATCTTCTTGTTTTCTGAGTTCTTTTAAATGTTCTTCTTTTTGAGAAGACATCATTTTAAACGCTTTCTTTTTAGATTTTATATCTTCTTGACAAATTGAATTTCGAGAGCAATCTAAGTAATTAAGCTTACAAACGAAAGCTCCTAATAAGAAGAACAATAAGTAAATTATTTCTTTTTTATAAGAAATTACTAGTTGTATATAAGTTTCAATCATAAAATGAACTCCTTGAAAGTTGATTACTTGAATTTTGAATCAACTTCAGTTTGATTTTCATACATTTCTTTTATATGTTTAGATATATATATTGGTTGCATTAAATAATCTTTGATTCGAGCTTCTTTAATGCTTATAACAGTATAATTTATATCTGTAATATTGCCAATAGAAGGAATGATTAAATTTCTTTGAATCAAAGTTTTCCTTACTCTTTCTACTGTATTGCCTATATAATTGTCACCAGCTTCTAAATAGAAGAATATTTTTTTGTCATTTAAATATATACCTAAATCAGTTTTATTAGACATTTTAGATCCTTATGTTATCTATTTTTTTATCTTGAGTTGAAGATTCTAATACAACTAGCAATTTTTCAAAAGAAATATTTTCTATAGAATGTACAGTTTGAGGTTCTATACAAAAACTTTGTCTTTCGTTTAAAGTAAAAATGTTTAAAACATTTCCTTTTAAATCATATGTAGTTATATTTGCAATTCCTTCAACAATATAAAAAGTTTCATGTTTGTTTTTATGATAATGTTTTGAAGTTGAAGAATTTTTAAATATAACCAACTCTTTAGTGCAATAAAGATCTGTATTAATAAATATTCTTTCGAAACCCCAAGACTTGTTTACTATAGAAAAATCATTCAAATAACCTGTATAATTCTTGTTAATTTGCATATTCATCACTTTCTACAAAGATAACTTTCTTGCCATCAGACTTTATCTGACCAGAATCTTTTAGGTCTTGAAACCTAATAGATTCTTCAGTAGCGTCTTCTACTAGTACAGGTTTTAAAGAAACAGTTTTAGGATCTAAATCTAAAATCAGTTTATCTTTAAAACCACTTATCTTGTTTTTAGTAAAATGTAAAAGCAATCTTGGACGAATGTTATTATCTTCATCTTTCCAGAAAATCTCAGCATGTTGTTTTCTATCATGCATATCGTTGTATACATGCCAAATTACATTCGGTCGATACATCAAAGCTCTTGCATCTGCAAGGTCATCATCTACTGGTAAAGATAATTTAGAATTATCTTTAGGCATGTTTTTGCGATACTCAGCAGTAGCAATCATTGCTGCATGATATTTTACAGTTAAATTTTTCTGTTGATTACTTATTGAAGTCATACGAGAAGATTGTTCTAAATTCATAAAATCTAAATAATTGTGTGTATTGTCACAAACCATTAAAATCTTTCTGTTTGGAAATCTCATTCTATAATGTTTTACATTTCTTTCTAGTGTAGATAATGTAGCACCATCTTCACTATCTATAATGACTAATCTTTCATTTTCAATTAATTCTTTAAAAATGCGATTAGCTTCTTTGTGTGCTTGATGGTATTCTTCAGATAAGTCTTTTAAATGTAAGTTAGGTTGAACAACCATACCTATAGAAAGACATACTCCATCAGGGTAAGCCATTCTATAAATGTTTGTTTTGATACGAGGTTCAATTTGTTCATAACTATCATCTGTACTATGTATTATGACTGTTGCATTCTCATCACTCATTGCAATGTCAGTAGCAATCATCAAACAAGTCGCAGTTTTACCTGAATTTGCACGACCACCAACATACATTAATGCTCCACTAGCCCAAGACATACCGCCATTCATATTATTAGCAAAATCTTTGAAATAATTCATTTTAAATGATGTTGAATTTTCATCTTGATTGGCAAGGCTTCTAAGTTCTTGCATTGCATCAAAACGAGATACTTGATAATTTATACCAATAGTATCGGTTTTAAATTCTTTTTCAATGTAATCTAATGATTGTTCATAAGAAGCAATGTGAGTTCTAACATTGTCGGGGTCTTCGATCACATTTCTTAAGTGTGATTCTGATATAGTTTTAATTCTATCAAGACGTTCAGAAAATCTATTGTTTCTAATAGAGTTAACATCAGAATGTATAGAAGAAGTAGATACAGAAGTATGTTGAGCTAATTCTTTTACAAGCAAATCTCTTTTAACTGCTGTCTCTTCAGAAGCAATAATAGGTATCATCTTTTGACAGATATAATCTGGCGTTTCATTTTGACTAAATGAATTCAATTGCCATTGAAAAGCAGTTAAACGTGTTAAGTTGTGAAAATCTTGAGGATTTTCTTTGTCTACTAAAAAAGCATCTGGGTCTTTTATGCCATTACTAGGGCCCTCTACTACATAAGCATTAATACCTGAAGTTACTTTAAGTATATTTTCTAATACTCTATGTGTAGCAGCGAAACCTGCTTGATCCCAATCGAAACATAAGTAGATTTTTTTAATACCTATTTGTTTAAGATATAGAAGATGTTGTTCTGTAAATGCAGTACCACATACTGCAACGGCATTTTTAATCCCTAAACGATACAATTGCATTAGGTCTCCAGGACCTTCTACAATGTATAAACCATAATTTTTAGCATCTTTATAAGCTATGTCGATACCCATCAATGCTTTAGATTTTTTATACAAATCATTTTCAGGACTATTCACATATTTAGGTATTTTAGGATTTTCATTAACTAAATTATTTCTACAAATAAAACCAATTGTTCTTTTTAAATGGTCTTTAATAGGCCAAGTTACTTTATCTTGACCAAAAAAAGATTGATATTTTGTACGTATAAAAGAGCTGTCATTGATAAATGTAGATGACCAACCTAAATCAAGAAGCTTTTCTATTAGAACTTCTTGATCGATAGAACCTAAACCTACATACGGTTGAATCCAATTACGTTCTTTTATATATTCATTATTAGCCATTTTCTGAGATGCTAAAACATTAGATATGTCTTCAGCAAGCTTATACAGTGAAATACGTTCCTTTTGTTGTGGTGTAAGGGCTCCTGGCGAATATGGTATGTCTAGCATGTCGCATAAAGCTGGAATCGTAACAGTAAGCCATTCAGCACCATTTGTAGGTAAGTTGTCAAAGTGGTTAGCAACAGAAAAAATATCGCCATAATAACCGCAACTGAAACATTTAACTGTTTGATAATCAGTTTTTGGATTCAAAGACATACTTGGATTAGTATCTTCATGTGCAAAACATGTAAATTTTTTATACACATCGATCTTATCATTACTTTTTAAAGACAAATATTCAGGTAGTTTTTCTCTTAAAAGAGAAACTACCTCATCAATATCTGTTATATACATTTAAATTTCCTTTATTCTACAAGTGAAAGGGGCAGCTACAGAATTTGTTGCATAGTAATTAGCTAATTCTATAGCGGAAATTAAATCAGACAATTCGAATTGTCTAAAACAGTTATATAAAGAAACAGTAAGTGATGCGATAAATACATCACCTGCACCTATTGTGCATATAGATTTTTTTTCTTTATTTTTCCATGAATATATTAATTTTTTATTAAAAAATAAATTAATATATAAGGGGTCAGTGACTATGAAATAGTCAAATAATTCAATAAATTCAGTATTAAAAACATCTGTGCTGGCTAATTTTAATATTTTAATTTTAGCTGATTCAAAATGATTTTTAGGTGTAGTGCAATATTTAGAATCTACAATCACTATTTGTGAGTGTATTTTCATGTTTTGATTTAAACAACCTTTATTATAATCACTAATTGTAGTAACTTTTGTAAAAACAATTTCTGATGGTATAAATTCTTTAGTGTTTGTTTCGGACCAAACTTTTTTATTTTTTTTAAAAAAGTTTAAACATTTTGGTTTTTTAGATGTTTTTAATTCATATTTTTTATCTGTTAATAATTTTACATTTTCTTCGACATTTAAAACTCCTCCTTTAAAAATATTTATATTGTCTTCTAAATAAACATCTAAAAAAGAATCACCAATTAATAGAAATTTATAGTAAGATATGGGGTTTAGATTCAATAAGTCCATTTTGTGTAATCTTTATAAATTCAACATTGTTTGGATTTAAATCTTTTATTTGATTCAAACCTAAATATGAAATAGCAGATGCTATTGCTGAATTACAATTACTTAGAAAAGTTATTAAATCAACTGTTGGTTTAATTTTAGAATTAGATTGAACACCTTCAGGAACACCATTTACAAAACCTCTACGTTCTTTTTGGAATTCCAAAGATGCTTGTCCTCTATAATATTTATAGTATCTTAGATGAAGTGGTATTTTAAAAAAGTATTTAAATATTTTAAATAACAAAGTTTGTTTCCAACCACCACTTTCTTTCACCTTAGAAAGCATACTCCCTATCATAACTCCATCCGCACCTACAGAAAGATATTTAATGATATCACCTGTGGTTTTAATACCACCATCAGCAATAATGGTCGTAGAATCTCTCAAACCAGACGAAACTAAAATATCGTGAGTTCTAAAAACTGCAGATAAATTTGGAACTCCGCAACCTGTTACAATTCTTGTACTACAAGCACTACCTGGACCTATTCCAATTCTCAAATGAGTGCATCCTGCTTGTCTTAACGAAATAGCAGAGTATTCATTTGCAATTGTCCCAGACATCAAAAAGTTACACCATGAAGCATTTTTGTATTTTTCATAAACTTTTAATAAAAGATTAGTATCTCCATGAGCTACGTCAACTGATATATTTACAGATTCTAATTGATTTTTAAGGAAAAAATCATTTAAAAAATCAAAGTCTTCATTTGTAACACCTACAGAATACCAAAATAAAGGGTTGCTTGAAAACATAGATAATGCTTTTTGTCGTTTTTCTATTGAAAGAAAACGACAAAAGACTGCATTTTGCTTATTAGCAATCAGCTCTTTAGTTAACTCTATATCAGTTACAGTATCCATAGGACTGCTATATAAATAAGAAGTATTAATAATAGCTTTTGATCTACTATCTAAAACCCCTGTAGTAGGTTTTAGTAAAACATCATTAGTAGAAAGATACTCTTTAGTTAAAATTTTAAAATTTTTTTGATAGATATCAATCATTATTACCGCCTATATAAATTTTCCATAATTATATATCTTTCATCATTATCTAAATAATAATAAATTGCTTTAAAATTAATAAGATTTTTTTCTTTTTTTTCAATTTTTTTAAAAAGTTTATATAAGAAAAAACTTTTAGATTCAGATTTTAAAAAAGGTCCATATTTAATATAATATAAGTTATTAACTAAAACATCTATGTAATAATTACAACTGTTCTGGGGTAAAATCTTCTTTGTAGCATAAAGTTTGATATTGGCAGAACCTGCATTGCCAGTCTCCTTTTTCCACTGCCTTGACAATTCTTTTCTTTCCATCAGCTATCTGTTGCTTTCTTTTTTCATATTGTGTTGTATCAGCTTTTGACAGTAATTTATTTTCATATAAATATTCTATTCGTTCTTCAGAATAACGTAAATCATAGTCTCTGTCTGGAATAATGTTTTGTTCCAGACAAGTGAAAAGATATTTATAATTCTTTAAGATACTTTGAATAGATATTCCAGAATTGACTTTTTCTGTAGTGATCGGAGTATTACCTTCGTAAAAAATATAATCAATTCCATCTACATTTTCTATAGTCACTTTGTATTCTGCATATCTGCCAGTATCTCTTGCACCATAAACAAGCAAACCCTCTCCAAACCTATCATCATTGCCAGCATACCACCATTGATAAATACCAAGTTGCATTAAATGGCTGTCTCTTGGTTGACCGAGGTTACCTTTACGTTGTTGAGCTTCTGTACCTAATACAGAATTAGCGTTAAATCCATAAACGGATTTAACTTCAACAATATGGAGTTTTACAGTTTCAGGGTTGACAACAATTAAATCTATTTTTCCTGATATATTGAAATCAGGAACATAGACATTGGTTTGAGTAGCTATGAAAACACCAGATTCTTTTGCAAGGTTAACACAGTATTCTTCATAAAGTTCACCTTGTTGCCAAATCCACCTAGTGTATAAAGAGACAGGTTCTTCTTTTTCTTCAATCTTTTCAACAAGTTCTTGCCAAGATTCATATTTATCATAAAAATAATATGAATCTTTCAAATACCTGAAAAAAGCTTGTCTTCTACATTTGCCTACAATAGCTTCATTTTTTATAGCTGTTGCAGAAGAAGGCCATAAAGTAGGAGCTTTTTGTTGACTCAATCCAGGTCTTGCTAAATGATCACTAACATGTTTGATAAAAGACCAAGACATTAATCATCCTTTAGATCTATATCAGATTTTTTGGTGATTTCTTTTTCAACTTGTTTATTAAACTCATTTTTTATCTCTTCAATTCTTTTTTCTTGAAAAGATTCAAATTCTTGATCTAATGGAATTTTTATTCCTTGTTTTTCTAAAGACTCATATAGAAATTCAATTAATAAAGAAAGTTGAATTAAATTGTTGAAATTGTAATCAACTCTGCTTTCCAAAGCTTTAGTTATCGAAAGCAAAAAACCTAATGGTACATTTTGTTTCGCAGTTTCTTCATCTAATTCAAATTCTTTATTTTCATTTTGATCAGACATATTATATCCCTTTCTTAACAGGTAAATGAGAACCTAAATAAATAGATCCCGAATCGTTGTAATTTGTATTACCTTCAGAATCCTGATAGATAATAGCATAGCCATTCATGGCATTTTTAAATCTTAAATCAGCACGAAACTGATATGGTAATTTGTGGCACATTGCACCTTGTTCAATAAGTAATTTATTTGAAACGATACCTTTATACACTTTATGTGTGTGTCCTACAACAATAGAATCAAAACTACTTGATTCCATTCTGTGCATAAAATGATCTAACAATTTGACTACTGTTGCTCCTGGATATTTACTGCCAAACCCACTAGGGTGACAAAATATTGTTTTGCCAACAATACTATACCAAGAATCATAAACATCATAATATACGTTATCGAAAGATAACTTTTCTTCTAAATTCCCATAATGATCTAACCTTTCTCCATTTGCTATACGAAATAACAAATCGGGTCTATATACTTTTGTAGCTTCATCTGTAAAACCAGAGCTTTTAAGTGCTCTGGTTGTTCGGTAATCATGATTACCAGATACTAATATTACTTTTTCAAAGTTATCGCTTAAAAAGTGAACTAAATCAAAAGCAACTTTATATTCTTTTAATGCAGCAATATTTTTGCTTTTACTAAAGGTGCTAAAAATATATGCATCTAAAATATCTCCATTTAAAACTACAATATTTGCATCTTTGTGTTCATTTAAAGCATTCTTCATGTCTTCCCAATTGAAAAAGGGAATATGTAAATCGCTAAAAGATATTATTTTTGTATCTTTGTTTCTAGTTAAACCTGTGTTGTGTTTGACAGATTTAGATCTGTATTCTTTAGCTACGTTTATTATATAATTCCAAGCTTCGTCATAAGTATTTTTAGAAGTTTTAGTTAAATTTTCTCTGTATATCTTTACACGAATTGCATTTGCAGTTCTTTTGACAGGAAAACCAGGAACTTTTTTATCATAATTGATTTGAATCAATGCAGATATTTGTTCATTAGTTAAGTTTAAATTAGTTCTTAATAAATACTCTTCTTCTGAAGTCCATTTCATATTTAATCCTTATTCATTTTGATCAACAATAGTCAAACTAAATAAAATCATTTTATAATCTGGATCTGTTTCTTCAACTTTTACTTTAGCTCTTATAATATCACCAGATTTTAAATTTATATCTTTCATTTTAGACCATGTTGATGGAAAACAAACTATTTCAGTAGTTGTTGTTGAATCATTTACATCGAGAACAGCCATTTTTTTGCCTTTACGAGTATTGATTTCACGAATGCCTAATATTACACCAGCAATAGTATCGATTTCACCAACATCTAAAGAAATAATTTTAGTAACGTTTTTCACTTCAA
>Ga0098049_1000266_pt1 | contig 21855 bp, 38 predicted proteins | sample 13BtaG_FD_92582 | JGI IMG/M metagenome (GOLD analysis project Ga0098049, IMG submission 92582) | Marine viral communities from the Subarctic Pacific Ocean - 13B_ETSP_OMZ_AT15268_CsCl metaG | ecosystem: Environmental > Aquatic > Marine > Oceanic | place: Subarctic Pacific Ocean | collected...
TACTAAAACATACGAGACAAATGAAGTAACTAAAACTGATGACGGATTCTTTGAATCTGTTTATGAAGAAAAACAGTTTGTACAATTCTACGGAATGAGTAGTGAAAGCGCAAACGACAAACATTTTGGTGGATTGAAAAACTATCGTTCATCAGAAGGACGCACAGTGTTGGTGCCTTACAGAGGAGAAGTAGCCAGAACGGTACAAGAGATCCTTGGAGGTGTGCGTAGTACATGTACCTATGCAGGTGCAATGAAACTAAAACAACTATCAAAATGTACAACCTTTGTGCGTTGTACACAGACTCATAATCCTATATATGAAAAATCAACTATAGGTAAATGAGAGATAAATAAAATTGGACGCCGAAAGGGTCCTTACATTAATCTTGCTTATTAAAGGAGAAATAAAATGACAAGAATAACAACTCTAGACCTTCCACATTTTCACAGAGCAACTATTGGCTTTGACAGACTGTTTAATGAAATGGAAACACGTTTTGCAAACAGCGCAAATGGGAACGGTTACCCACCTTACAACATTGCGCAGATCAACGACGACGAATATATGATTTCACTAGCTGTAGCTGGCTTTGGTATGGACAATTTAGATATTACGAAAGATGGTAATACTCTTAAAATTGAAGGTACTACTCCTCCAGGAGGCGAAAACGTTAATTACCTACATAAAGGTATTGGCGGACGCAACTTCCGTAGAGAGTTTACACTTGCTGATCATGTCGAAGTGCATTGTGCAAACCTTGAACTAGGTATGCTTAATATTCACTTGAAGCGTGAAGTTCCAGAAGAACTACAGCCTAAGAAAATTAAAATCAATACAGTCATTGACGGTGACATTTAATTTTAAGGGGGGAGCAATCCCCCCAATATTTGGAGTAAATTATGAGCGATATTGAATTAGACATCAAACTAGACGAAAAAATTGAACACATCATTGCAGAGCCGCCTAAATTTAAGGTTGTCTTTGTTAATGATGATCAAACCCCAATGGACTTTGTTGTAGAAGTTTTAATGGGTATTTTTAAACATACTGAAACAACTGCTGCTGACTTAACTGTAGCCATTCATAGCGAAGGTTCAGGCATTGCTGGCATATATAACTATGAATTAGCGGAACAAAAGTCGATCGAAACAGTAAATCTTGCTCGAGCGAACGGGTTCCCCTTAGTAGTTAAAGTGGAAGTAGATGAGTAAATTAAAAGAACTAACTTGGGATTATCATAAAGACGCCGAGCGTCAAACATTTGTTAAGGCAATGTTTAAAGGAAAGCTCACTGACGAGCAATATGCATTGTACCTATGGCACCAACATGCTATTTACGATGTGTTGGAAGCATTTGCTATGATGCACGGTTTATTTAATGATATTCCCAAGATTAGGCGTGCTCCTAGTTTATTAGAAGATGCTATAGAGTTATGGCCTAGTGGCAAAGAAGTAAAATACCTTCCTGCAATTACTGCATACCACGATCATCTCAAAACTATTATGCAAGATCCAGACAAAATTATGGCACATGTATATGTACGTCATATGGGTGATCTTAGTGGTGGGCAAATGATAGCTAAACGTGTACCTGGCAGTGGAAAGTATTATCAATTTGATTGCGAACCTAATGAGTATAAAGAACTTATCAGAGCTAAATGTTCTGATCATATGGCAGACGAAGCAATAGAATGTTTTAAGTTTGCAACACAACTATTTAAGGAGTTAGCAGTTGAGTGCGATTTGGGATAAGTTGATTGCTTGTAAAGATGAGATAATAGATATTTTCGATGAACAAGCAACAGAAATACAAGAAGATGGGTTAGACCATTTTAATCGCCCAGACAATGGCTGGATTAATCGTGTGTGGGCTAACGATAATGTGCGTAGAGCTCACATTGATGTAGTAGATGCTAGAGACACAAAAGGCTTATGGATGATGCATGTATGCATTTTTCCGACACTAGATAATCCTGCGCCCATATACGGCTTTGATGTTATCGCAGGTAAGAATAAAATGACAGGTGCATTTCACGACTTTAGTCCTAGTGCTGATCCAGAACACGATATGATACAAGGCTACTACGAAAGCGTAGAACACTTTGTACCCGAGAAGCAACGTGAGCTACCAGAGTGGGCTAGAAACATTTTCACAGGAAAAATGCTTGCCGCTGGCAATGTAAAGTCAGAAGAAGAAGCAACAGAAATTATCCGTATTGCTACAGACAATCTACGTGCGTATTTTGACGAAGTAGGTGTTAGTAAAGGCGAAGGTGATCCTACTATTGTTGCACCTTGCCAAGACTATTATTGTCATAACCAGCAACAAAATCCTCATACACCTGCGGTTATGAAAAGCCTCGGACTACCAGAAGATGATGTAGAAGTCTTCTGTAGAGATATGTTGTTTCCTAAACTGGCATAAATACTTTATGCGTTACGAAGAATTTAAAATAACTGAAGCTGCACTGGTTACTCTTTCACCAGCTAATATGCTGTCTAAACCTGGAAGATTTGATAATTTAATTAATAATATTAAAACCGGAAAACCGTTATACACAGTTGACGGAACAGAAGTAATTATAGCTCCAAAGGAAGCACCACGTTTAATTGATTTAGAAAAAAACGGCGAATTCAAAGGACGAGGAATTGTTCTACAAGGCAAAGACGGACAAAAGTATCCTTTGACCGGTTTTCTTAAAACAAAAGAATTTGGAGGGCAAGCAATCCCTCCAGGATCTAGTGTACAAACAACAGAAATTTCAAAAGAAGCTGCTGCTCTTAAACCTAGCAACATAGGAATAGTTGATAGGCAAATTCAAGCAGCTGATCTTCATAGTGAAATTATGGGTGCTACTTATAAAGTTCAAGAAGCAGGCGATGTTGTTAAAGAAATGTCTCAGACAATAGCATCAGGACAAAATCCTACTATTCCTGTTAATGATCTTGGCAAAGGAATAGTTGCAGCTATTAACGATTACGCTGGAGAATACTTAGGAGTACAAGCACTAATCCAAGGTACAAGTAGTTTTCCTAATAAAGATGCATTTACTAAATGGTTAGGTAATGATGTTAAAAATTTAGTGCTAGTTTTTCCTGAAGCTGCAAACGCACCGTTAGCAGATAGTTATGCACTTATAAATCCTGACACAGGACATCAGCTTAATATTAGTAGCAAAGGTAAAGGCGGCGGTGCTCCACCTAGTATCTCTAGTTTAAAGGTGCCAAAAGGATTCCGCGAAAAGACTAATTACTCTACTGCAATTGACTTTATAGATTTAGTCAAAGGCGAAGGTGTGTATGGCACAGGACAACCTAAACCAACAACTATAAGTCAGCCATTTATTGCAATGAATTTAATATATAAAAGTAATCCAAAAGCGATTGATTCTAAATTCCATAAATTTTTACCTTGGAGTTTATCATCAATAAATGAAATCATTGCTAGTAGAAAAACTAAAGAACAATTGCCTCAATACCAAAAGTTATGGGCTGGCCGCTTAGAAAAAAGTAGAGCTTTAGATTACGGCAAACTAACTTATGTAGTAAAAGAAGAAGTAATGAGAGCAATCAATGATGGAGATCTTCCAGGATTTGATGCTGTTGTGCTTGAAATACTAGGGTATAACTTTATTCAACAGGATGCTAAGGTCGTTCGAGGCGTTATGAATTTTACAACACAATGGCCTGCCAAACTGAACGCAAAGGTTACAGTTGAAACAAAAGCAGGTGCAACTGATCCAACTAAAGGTAGCTTTAGCTTCAAGTTACATTTTTAATAAATACCTATATAACGAGGGGTATATCAATATGAAGTATGTGGCTTTTTTATTCTTTTTATTTTTTGCAGTGCCTAACGTGGCAGCAAGTGATTTGACTTGGAGTTTTAAATCACCAGCATTCCACTTTGGAAATGGGTACAGTACCCATGTTCTTAGTGTCGAACAACTACAACACAACAGATCAGAAGAAGCAAGGAAAGCAGCTGAAGCTGAAGCTTCTAGGCTAGAGAGAGAATTAGAGAATACTACTTTAGCAAAATTTATAAGAAATGTAGAATCAAGAATTTATGCTACACTATCTAAACAGATGGTGGATGCAATGTTTGCAGACTGCGGCGATTCGTGTGCCAATTCAGGTACAGCAGAAGTAGAGGATGCGGTGATATCGTGGGTTAAAGATACTGACACTGGTGCTATAACTTTAATAGTTGACGGACCAGATGGTTATACAGAAATTACTATACCAGGCGCAGGGGAGTTTAATTTTTAAATGATACGCAACATATTACTAGTTTTAGTAGCTACCATACTATCTGGATGCGCTGCTATAGATAGTTTGAAAAAACTAGAAGAAGTAGACCGTAGCCCAACAGTGCAGAGAAGTCCAATTGCCGAAAGGTTAGATGCTGTACCTGCACTTGATGGTCCTAAGATTACTATTGCTGTATATAATTTTTTAGACAAAACAGGACAACGTAAGCCAGCAGATAATATTGCTAATTTAAGTTCGGCAGTTACGCAGGGCGGAGAAGTTTGGGTAATAAAAGCATTACAAGATGTTGGCAAAGGCACATGGTTCGAAGTTGTAGAACGTGTGGGCATGGACAATCTTATTAAAGAAAGACAACTTATACGCAATACAAGAGAAGTATACGAAAAAGAACTTCCCAACGGGCCAACACCATTAAAGCCAATGGTATTTGCAGGACTAATACTTGAAGGCGGTATTGTTGGATACGACAGTAATACAGCAGTTGGTGGCGCCGGTGCTCGTTACTTAGGTGTAGGTGCTCAAACTGAATATAGAGTAGACACTGTAACTGTCGTGATGAGGATAGTAAGTGTTAGCACCGGTAAAGTTTTACTAAGTGTGGCTACTGAAAAAACTATAGCAAGTTATAGATCAGGCGCCGACATTTTTAAGTTCTTTGACTTAGGCACAAAGTTAGTAGAAAGTGAAATTGGGTTCAGTACAAATGAACCTGTTAACTATGCTGTAAGAGCAGCTATTGAAGCTGGAATTATAGAGTTAATCAATGAAGGTGCTCGTAGGAAGATGTGGAAATTTAAAAGTTAATTTTATATTTTTTCATTTTAGCAAGCAATGTTGTTCTGCCTATTTTAAGAATATTTGCTGCATATGTATTATTACCTCCGGCATCTCTTAACGCATCTTTTATTCTTATAATCTCTAGCTCACGGAGTTCATCTGTTAATGATGGATTATACTCTTTATAATTTCGTTCAAGCTCTTGCCAAACCTCATACCAAGCATCTTGTTCAAATTTAGGATCAATCATTAAAAGCTCTTTTAATTGTAAATTTTTTTACAGTAAATATGTTTGTATTTATAATAAAGAAAAACAACATAAATAATATTGACTGTAGGGACAGTCAGAGGGAGTTTTTTCAATGAAAAATTGGTTTATATTAAGTGTTGGGTTAATAGTGTTCTCTGGCGCAGCTACGGCAAACGACATTTATATCTCGCAGGTAGGTGACGGATTAGATTTAGCAATCACACAAGATGGTTCTGATAACGAATTTGGTGATAGCACGACTAGTGTAACACTTACAGGTGATACAATGACTTTCACCATTACACAAACCGGAAATAATAATGATATTGCGGCAATAATTAAAGGCAACACCTACACTGGTACGTGGGCTTTTACAGGTGACTATAATGTAGTTGATTTAAAATGTGACTCAACAGGCGGTTTAAATTGTGAAAATGTTACGCTTGACATAACCACCACAGGTGATTCAAACACATTTGATTTTGATATAGGTGAGAATAATGATGCAGATGGTGCAGACATTAGCTTTACTATAACAGGGGACGACAATGTTATGGAAGCTAATGTAGACGGAAAGTCTGTAGTATTAGACGTAACTATTGACAATAGTGCAAGCCTTGCAACAGGTGGTGCTACTAACCAAACCTTGACAAGTCAAAATGCAGGAAATGTACTAGACGTTGATATAACCGGAAACGGAGATACTAACGGACACTCAGTGACGCTAGACATAACAGGCGGTGGTAGCTATTACAACATTACACAAAGTGGTATTAAAGACAACACAGTAGATGCTACGTTTAGCGGCGATAATCAAGCAGTTGATATCATACAGAGTGATTAATGTACAAATGGATTATACTATTTTTATTTTTACCTAACCTTGTATTTGCAAGCGCCGGAAGTATTGGTGAAATCAAAGGCAGTGGTGTACTAGAACGTGGCAAGGATGTTATCACAGGTACAACTGGTGTTTCTGTGCAAAGTATGGACACGGCTGTTACAGCAAAGGGTAGAATGCGTATTGACTTCGTTGACGAAACAAGAGTTGATATTACAGAACACTCAAGATTATTAATTGACGAATTTGTTTACGACCCTGCAAATGACATAGGTAGTCTAAGTGTAAAGGCCACACTAGGCACTGTAAGATATGCAAGTGGACAAATAGCAAAAAGATTTAAACAAAATGTAAAAATAAGAACTCCTAGTGCTACAATTGGTGTACGTGGTACTGACTTTATAATGGTAGTAGACGAATTTGGCGGCAGTATGATTACATTATTGCCTAGTTGTGATGTAGAAGGTTATTGTGTAACCGGTGAAATTACAGTAGAATCAGATGCTGGTATAGTTATAATGAATCAATCATTTCAAACTACAATGGTAAAGCACAGTTGGCAAACACCTACTAGGCCTTTGATATTACCGTTGGACGAAAACGATATTAACAATTTGTTACTTCTACGCAAAAAAACCCCGTATGATGAAGAAGAAGATGTAATACGCAAAAAAGCAAAAGCAATGTTTGAATTTTTAGATATAGACTTTTTAGAGTTTGACGATTTAGATGAAGACGCTCTAACAGATGATATTAAAAATATTTGGGTTACTGATTTAGATAGGAATGCCTATTATCTACAAGATTTACTTCACGATATGTTAGACGAGCTAAATAGAGCATTAGCAGCATTATTTAAAGATGAATTAGATAAGCAAAATGAAGAATTTTTTGTAACAAGAGAAACCGGGTACGATGAACAAACCCGTATTACTCTAATAGTTGAAGAGCCTAACTATAGAATTATTAGAGATGATACTTATATGCAGAACCACCTTGATGTTACAGTAAGTCAATCTAGTGGTTATACAATTAATATGGAGCAAGGCGATGAAGCCGTTTTTGATTACAGGCTCGGTGTTGGTACTAACAATATTAACATTAAGCAGACCAATTAATGCAAATGAAATATACATAAGTCAAGCAGGCGATAATCTTACTCTGGAAGTGCAACAGCGTAGCGAGGACAACTATGTTAGTTTAAACAGCAATGGTGGTTCTAACAATATTACAATTCGTCAAGGTATGCACGAAGATGGCATTATTGACATAGACGAAACAGGCGGACACGAAGCATATTGGACTATAACTGGAGATGGAAACACAGTAGGAAGTGCGCAAACAGACACAAACAGAAGTAGTGGAGGCGCAGCACATCACCTTGCAAATATAGTAAATGGTGATAACAATGAAGTTTACCATACGCAAATGGGCAGACAAGGACACGATGGATTTGTAGAAATACAAGGTGATGACAACGAAGTTAACTTGTACCAAAGAGGCAATGGTGGGCAAAAATGGGCAGATGTTGCACTCACAGGAGACGGACACTCAGTTGATATTATGCAAAGAGGAACTGAATATGCAGAAGCAGAAGTAGACTTAACAAATTCAGGCGGTGCATACAACTTTGAACTTACTCAGAATGTTTCAACTGCATCCGGCTTTTACAGCGTCACAGGATATTGCACTAATGCCGCAGGCTGTTCTTTATCAGTCAATGGAAACAACTAAATACAGTATGGACTTATTATTAGGCATAGCACTTTCGTCGCATTTAAATTTCCAGAATCCTTACCAAGAAATCCATCCCCATGCAAGATTAGAAACAGAAAGATTTGTTGCAGGCGTATACGATAATAGCGAAGGTAACACAAGTTTCTATGGAGGACGTTATTGGGAAGTAGGTCCTGATTATTTTAACATAGGTGTAGAAGTAGGTGTAGTCTCCGGATATGATACATTAAGTACGGATGTTGTTCCGTACGGCAGGGCATATTTTAACACAAACAATGTAACATACTTTGTAGCGCCTAGTTACGAAAAAACAGCAACAGGTTTGGGCGACGGAATAGTGATAGGAATGGAGTTTTTGTTTAAGGTAAATTAAATGTGGAGTCACAAGGATACAACAGTGATGCAATATGTTTGGCTTGGCGTGATACTAATTGCAATTGGTGGTGCTACGTTTGTTATTTTTATATCATAAGGAGCTGTTATATGGGCAACAATACAGGAAAAGATAATTGGTATACATCCGGTCCGTTATTTGAAGAATCATTAAAGCCGCAAATAATGCTTGTAAAGCATGACCCAAACTCATATAAAAAAATGAAACAAATAATATCAAATGCTAGAGAACATAGAATATCGGAACGAAGAAAAACACTCAAAAGGTTAAACCCCGACTTTTAAAATAATAAATACGTTATGACAAAGTGGATCACACATTGGACAATCGCCTTAATTACGGCCGTAGTAATGTTGAGCATACACTACGGGGATAGCACAATTGTCCAGACAGCTCGGTTGAAGCAATTTGATCTACTACAACAAACTGATCAGCCGGTACAATCCCGAGATATTGCAGTAGTCGCTATCGACGAAACAGCCATTGAAATGTATGGACAATGGCCTTGGAAGCGAGATGTTATCGCAGATATAATCTGGAAACTTCGAGAAGCAGGTGCAGGTGTCATTGTGATACCTATACTAATGTCAGAAACAGACCGCTTAGGCGGCGACATGGTTTTAGCCGAAGCACTTGTAGAGAACGGTGTTGTTATATCACAAACAGGTACAACAACATCAGCCAATCGTAATGCAGTCCCACGAGGCGTTGCGAAGATTGGAGATCCTTTACCATTTATGTTTGAATGGCCAGGGATGTTGGGACCAATTCCGTTGCTAGGAGCTAACGCTGATGGCGTAGGGGTGTTAAATACTTTTCCTGAAATTGATGGTGTAGTTAGAAGAATACCGCTCCTTATGCGTATTGGGGAGGATACGTATCCTGCATTAGCAGTGGAAGTTATACGAGTTGCTACAGGTCAACCATCTTATCAAGTTAAGGCTAACCAAGGTGGAATTGAAGCAGTACGTGTACCAGGTTATCCTATTGTAAAAACAGATCCAAACGGCCAAATATGGTTGCGTTGGAATAAACAATTCGAAACAATCAGCATAGCTGACGAAGAATTCTTTTACATGTTAGCAGGTAAAACTGTTATACTAGGAGCAACCGCAGAGGGATTAGGAGGCATGATAGCTAGTCCTTCAGGACCGCAGCCAAACTTTATGCCTGCGGCAGTCACACTACAAACAGTGCTTGACGGAGATCAAATCGAACGTCCTTATTGGGCGTTACTTGCCGAATTAACGTTGACAGCAGTGCTAGGTTTACTCTTAGTGCTGCTGGCACGTTTTACTCCTTACTATGTAGTAGGTGGGTCAATACTGCTATTTGGTGGTGGCCTTACTTACGGAGCGTTATATGCTTGGCAAGAGTACCTTTATTTGCTTGATGTAACAATGCCAGTAATTACAGTAGTTATAGTAGGATTACACGCAGTGTTCAACCGTTTTGTTTCAGAATACTTCCAGAAGCAAGCAATAAAGAAACAGTTCGCAGGCTATGCATCGCCGACAGTTGTACGTATGCTACAAGAAAATCCTGCGCTTATCAAAGACGGTATGAAAAAAGAAGTAAGTATTTGCTTTTCAGACCTAAGAGGCTTTACACCATTAGGTGAATCATTTGGCGATGATGTAAAAGGCCTCACTAAAATAATGAATGGCTACATGGATGCTATTACGCAGCCAATACTAGATGCAGACGGCATGGTCATTAAATATATCGGCGATGCAAGTATGCACATACACAATGCGCCAATAGACGATCCACATCATCCTCGTACAGCAGTGCAATGTGGATTAGATATGCTGAAAGCAGTGGAGATATTTAATGAAAAAATTACTAGCGAAGGTAGGCCGGCTGTGGGTATGGGTGCCGGCATTAATACTGGCCTTGGTTATCTTGGCGAGATGGGCAGTACAGCAAGACACAGTTATGACGTCCTCGGAGACTCAGTCAGTACAGCAGCTCGTATTGAAAGCAAGTGTAAAGAATACGGATGTGTATTACTTGTTGGAGAATCAACATACAATGCAACTAAGTCAGACTTCTTCTATCTTAAAGTAGACGATTTACAGGTTAAAGGTAAAAGTGTAGGACTTACAATTTACACGGTGTTAGATCAAACATATCCTGCATGGCGCAGTGCGCAAAAGAAACATGAGCAAATGCATGAAGATTATAGTGCGCAGCGTTTTGATGATGCTATTGACAAATGTCGTATGTTACATGATCACTTTGATCACAAGATGGAAGGCTACTACGACATGTGGATAGAACGTTGTGAGTATATGAAAACACAGGATTTACCTAAAGACTGGAATGGAGTTTTTATTGCGACATCAAAATAAAAATTTTAGTGAACTTACAATAGAAGAAAAAGTAGAGAATCTAAAAGATAGAATTGCTAGAGCTCAACAAGGCCTAGCACCACCAAAAAAAGTAAATGTTCAACCTACAATAAGACAGGAACCAGTGCGTTCTGAAGCTGATGCTATGAAAGCAAAACTACTAGGTCTTAAGAAGTAGTTACACAGTCACACTTCACACAGACATCATTTACACATTGAGAACAATCTACCTTGTAACAGTGGCAGTCGTGTCCACAATTTTTACACTTTTTTGTTTGTTGTTTTTTGGTCTGCGGAACTGTGTTTGTATTCATCTACTAACCTTTGTAATTCATCCTGTCTTTGAGGATTTAGTTTAGCACGATACTCCAGCACCATACTTAGTTTACTATTGAGTCTAATAAGATCATTGTCTAGCATACGAACACGATCAACAAGTTTAATTAATGTACCCATTGCTTCTCCAATGACTACGTCAATTTCATTTGTAACCCATTTCCATATAAAGAATATAAAGTATCCCATTCCAAATGTAGCAACAATTGGAAATCCGTACTCAGCAACTACTTTACCTAAATCAAGTGTTTCCATTCTTTTCTGCCTCATATTTCATAATGAGGGCTGACAAGTGATCTGACTTTATAAGCCATCCTTTTTCGTTAACTACAAAAACATCGCCTGGTTTATATAGATAATGTTCTTTTTCTGCTCCGCCTGGCCCAACGCCCATTACTTCGCCTTCCCAATCGCCTTTGATTTTAAATCCTTGACCATTAGGTATACTGTCTATTGTGTAATCGATCCACATCATGTTAGTCTCTCCTTGCATCCTCTTTACCCTCATTAGCAGCAATTCTATCAATGTTTGGTCTTACATTTAACGCATAACTTAGTAATGCATCTATTTTAACAAGATCATTGTTCATAGTTTGTACACGGTTGTCTAACTGTCCGATGATGTTTTTTAGTGTAGTTACACTAGATGTAACTCCTGCTAAAATAAACTTCAGTGTTAGATAAACAAAACCGCCAGCTGCACCAGCTGCTGCAATTGGAAAGCCGACATCAGATACGAGTGATAAAAAATCCATTCCTGCTCCAAAAAAAGCGCCCTCACGCTTTGCTATATGTATTTAGTCATAATATACCAATTTAATGGTTGACTTCTATTCAAATCTGTTATATAGTAAGTAGTACAAGGAGTTTTTAATGCAACACCCTATAGAGGAATGGATTAAACGGATTAATGCAATGAAGGACTTATGCATACAAGCACATAGGATTAGAAATGAATTTGCAGAAATCAGTTACAAAGAATACGACTATGCAACGTGTAAACATTTATTAGAACAAGTACAGTCGTTAGCAGCAGGAATTGCAGCAGATAAAATTACTGATATTAAAACTGAAATGGATGAATGGAAAAATGGCAACAAGTGAAGAAAAAACAGAACTAGTAGAAACGCTTAAAGGTCCACGTTTTTACCGTATTCAACTAAATGGCTACGGCGGTGAAAGTGCATATATGAGTGTTAGTAAAGAGGCGCATGACTTTTGGCAGCCCATCTGTGAAGAACATGGTGATTACGATATTGTTCAATATATGAACAGTGACGAAGATGAAGAGCCGGAGTACGATAACATTGAAAGCGTTCCGGCAGAGGCACAGTTCTTGCATGACAAAGAAGATGACAACTACAAGCGTCCTTGGTACGAGTCTCACACAGAGTTTGAACACTCGTATGGTGTTGAATTGGGTAGTGCATACTTAGTAGTAGATGAACTTGATTCGGATGGGATATATTCAAATCATATTGCTGATGTTATTGAAGGTGAGAACTTGCAAGATATGCTAAACGAACTTGATGAAGCAAGTGGTTATGAACTTGAACCGGTTATTATGGACTCCCTTGACGAAGCACCAGAAGGTACAGAGTTTATTGCACAATTATATTCTAGCGAAAAAGGCTGCTTCTATGAAGGTGTCATTGAAACTGTTGGCGAGTTTGACGTTAAGAAAATTAAAGTTTATACTACAGAATACATGAACGGCGAAGACACTATAACGTCAATTGAATACGACGGTGTTGAAGTAGAAAACAATGGAGGCGATACTAACGGAAAAGGTTACTCTGCGGCGATTTGGGCGGCGTAGAACTTAGTTCAATAAAATTACTAAGTAAATCAAAATGTGTAGAGAGCTCTACAAAGATCTCACCACGCATTGATGCATACGAACTACGTCCTATGTCCTTGTAATACTTGCGACTTAAACCCTTTCGTTCCCCATAAGACGGAAAGACTCCAGATACAAATAAACATGTATCGCCTAGTTTTTTTGCATCACGGACGCTATCTATTTGAAGGTAAGATTCTGCAAATGAATTGCTAGGTTCAAAGTTAGGATTTTTTACGTAGGTAGCTAGAAGCATAACTATATACGCTTCGAGGTAGTGTGGTAACTCGTAGCCAGTTTGTTTTTGCGTATCTTTAACAACGCCATAGAATGCGCTAGTATAAGCGTCCTGCATATAGTATTTATATAAGGTAAATAAAAGAGATGAAAGAATACAAATACGAAGATTTATTTTCAATAGACCCGGACAATCCGGATGAAATGTTACTGACTATTCCTCAAGAAATTATGGATGAAAAAGGATGGGGCGAAGGAACTCGCATACGTCTATCTGTCGGCGATAAAGGTTCATTGATTATAGAAGATTTAGACTCAAAGGAGAAAAATGAGTAAAGAAGGTATACTCGAATTTGAAGGGGAGATAATAGATGTACTGCCCAATCAAATGTTTAAGGTGAAATTAGAGAATTCACATATAGTTACTTGTTATACAGGTGGAAAAATGCGCAGGTTTAGAATTAGACTTGTAGCCGGAGACAGAGTAAAAATTGAAATGACTCCATACGATCTAGATAAAGGTCGAATAACTTTTAGACTTTAACCAAAGAACTTGACAAAAATAATGTAGATGCTATAATAGTAGCATGAACATTATTACAGTTACTGGCGGCAAGCCTAGACAAAATCGGTATGTTGAATCTATGGTACAATTTTGTATCAAGATGCTAATGCCAAGAATGAAAACGCTTGACATAACAGTAAAGTTATGTAGTCCTAAAGGGGCGTTAGGTTATTGTCTTGCAGAAGATAAACGCACATTTGAAATTGAGGTAGACAGGACATTACGTTTGCGCCGTCTATTAGAAACTGTCGCACATGAAATGGTACATGTAAAGCAGTATGCTCGTAATGAATTACACGTAGACTTTGCCAATTGCTGGAAGAATGATTTTTATACAAAAACTAATTATTGGGACTGCCCGTGGGAAATAGAAGCACACGGTCGTGAGCTCGGCCTGTTTATTCGTTGGGCTGAACTCCATAAGTTGGGACATAAGAAGTGGACTCGACATATATAATATAGCGAAAATTGGTTAAGGAGGAATTAACATGCCGCAAAAGATTACAGCTGAAATATCAGCAGAACAATTTACAGAAAATTTTGGCTTTGACGAAGCAAGTGGATTATATAATGATCCGCTATTTAGACTTGTTGTGAACAAGTTTGGCAGATGCTATTGGTTATTAGCACATGATAATTTACAAGGCCCACGTTTTAGTGGTAACAATGTTTATTATCAAGGAAACAATTCAAGACTTATTAGAACAATCTATCCTAATGCAAAACGTATTGTAGACATTGGTGCGAATGTAGGTAACAACACAATTGCATATAGTGAATGGGCAGAGAATGTAGAGTCATTTGAACCTACGCCTACTACATTAAAGATGCTAAAAGCAAACATTGCTATCGCACAGCAACAAAATCTAAAAGGCGTTTATTGGAAAGGTACAGATGTCGAAGGCGATATGTATCGTGATGAAGATGCAACAGCAGGTTGGTACACTTACAAAGGCATACATCAAAGTATGAACCTAGTAGCAAATATAACAGTACATGAAGTTGCTGCAACTAACCGTAACGAAGGAACTATTGACATTTTAGATCACACTGATCATGGTGGACATAATCATGTAGTATTAGATAGCGAAAACTATGCATTACGTCCTAGTCAAAACTTAGTGCCAGTGCCAGCACGTACAATTGACAGTTATAACTTTGAAGACGTGGACTGTATAAAGATCGATGTTGAAGGCAGCGAGCTATTAGTCATGCAAGGTGCAAAAGACACAATCGAACGGTGTCGTCCTAGTGTACAAGTTGAAATTGTTCCTAAGCAATGTAAATTGTTTGGTTATGATCCACAGGACTTGTACGACTACATGGCACAATATGATTATGTTTGTGTAAGTGCAATTAGACGTCCTGCTAACAAAGATCAACGTGGACTTTGGTTTGGTAAAGACATAGGCATGAAACATCGACAAATTAAAAAGTATATGGATCGTTTGTTTGTACCACGTGAAGTACATGAAGCAACAGATTATGGTGCAATGGAAGCAGCAGCAAACACTTTTGATAATCTTTTCGGTTGACAATATACCTAAGTGATACTATATTATTAATATAAAGGCTTAATGGAGGCACACATGACAGAACGTAATTATCACGAAGACTTACTTGACGAGTTTGGAGACGACCTAGAGCGTATCTTCGGACCAATTGAAAGTCGCACTAAAGGACTAACTAGTCTTGCAGGACAACCAGACGGTGACCTAAAGACTCTATTAAAAAATCTTAAAACTAAGGTTATTGACTGCTCCGGCTTTATGCCAAAGAGACAGCCATTCCTTAGTGTTGTTAAAGAAGTGTTGCGTGTAATGCGTGACTCTGTAGATCCAGCAACAGGCAAAAGTATCTTTTATGGTTACAATTTGCCGTTCTTCATTGAAGAAGAACGTGTGCAAGGCGCAGAAGAGTTTGACTGGGATATGGTTTACATTGATTATAATGTACAACGAAATATCGATGTTGCACACATCATTAAAGATATCTTAATCGAATGGGACACAAAATTGTGTGATCCTGCACATGGACGTAAGCAGTCAGACGGTACAATTGACATTAATGATTCACAACATGCTACTTGCTCACGTGCATTAGTAGGTGCAGGTGTTTGTCCTGCAACATACATTGTAAGCGATGCAAAGAGCGATAATGCAAACCAGTTTGGTGCTCGAAACATTTCAAACAAAGTTACTGAATGGTTTGATGATTACAAAGTTCGAGTATATCGCGGCGGAGAAATGATCAAAGATGGATTTCCTGCAAAAGCAGGTGATGCTCCTTATCTAGATATGCACAATGAGCTTGCAGAATTTGATGCATTTGCTATTGCTACACAAGGCACTGCAAAAAGCGCAGGCAGCTGTAATCGTGCAGACAAACTGTTTGATTACCGTGGACAGTATGGTCAAGATATCTTCAAGCGAGCAGTGCGTACAGTGCGTACAGCATGGGGTAACGGCGAGTTATGTCATGCAACAGTGTGGGGTGTTTGTACACTTATGTGGTATTACAAACAGAATCACAACTTTGGTGCAAGCGAAATGCGTAAACTTGAAACTGAGCTAGTTAATTCTATTCAAGCATACTATCCAGATAAGCCTAATACGCCAAATAGAGCATCAGGTAAAGATGCACTATGGCCGCAAGTGCGCAAGTTGATTGGTAAAACATATCCGAAAGAACTAGATGACTTCCGTGGACGTCAAGAGAGCTTTCCGTTTATGATCGCAAGTGCGTTACGTAGCATGATTCTTAATCATGACTTTTATCGAACACACCCAGAAGGGTTGTCTAGCAAGAGTTTACTTAAACTAGACCTTCCTCCTGTAGAGCGAGTCAACGGCACTACAACCGAATACACTATCAATCATGTATTGATCCAAGATAACCGTATTTGGGATCGACTCGACGCAGACGAATATAATCAACAAGATTTTGATGATGCAGACTTTGCGTTTGAGGAAGAAGATGAAGCAGTCACAGTATAAAGAACTACTTCAAAAGTTAGGGGAGGTCCTTAGTGTCCTCCCTGGTACTATTCCTGTTGCTGACAAGGATCTTATGGAGCAACAGATTATAGATAAAAAGTATCAAATTGAATATGATAGTGCATCACACGGCGGCTCGCAAAAACTCTATGAACACTTTTTAGAACATAGAGATCTAAAATGGATTTGGTGTCATAGCGGTAATCGTTACGGTGTTGATCCAAAAGAACTGTACGAACAGGCTCCTGATCGATGTCCTGTATTTGGCACACTGTTAGACTATGGCTTAGGAAAAAATGCCTCAACTACACATCCTGCATTTAGACCTAGCATGGATCATATTGAACAGCAAAGTAGAGGCGGTGTAAAGCGAGAAGACATTACAAACTTTGAAGTAATGAGTGTGCAAGCCAACACATATAGAAATAATGCTACAAAAATGCACCAACTATATCTGTTAAAATATGAGTTGACAAAGTCCTAAACTGATGCTATAGTATATACATACTTAGGCAAATAGAGGCAATACAATGATGTTCACTACTAAAGATAAACTTCCTTTGAAAACAGTATCTACACAAGATGCTCTAGCAATAGCATGTGCGGCTCAGCGTATTAACGGCAGCTATATCAAAGATACTAGACGCTTTTCAGAAGAAGAAAACAAAACACAGTTTGCTAATAAAGAGATTGTAAAGTTTGCGTTTTGGCAACAAAATCCAGACTACCTTCCTACTGATTATGTAAAGCCTACTCCAACTGAACAAGACTACGAACAAGTAGCTGAGATTCAAAAATGGATGAAGCGTTATGTAATGTTAGGTCTTGCTGATTTAGATGATTTTAAACGTGATATGATCGAGTGTGTGTCATCCGATGTTGTGGCTTTAAACAATTTAGGACGTATTGCTTTTATTCCAGAATTTGTTTTGCGTGACAAACACGAAACAGGACTTACAAAAGAGATTCGTATTGAGTACCGTGATAGTCAATACCTAGGTAAAGAAAAAGATGTCGTCGAAGGTGTTGTGAAAATTCTAGACAAACGTTATAGTAGTCAGTGGGATACATATTACTACACCGCAGTTTTAGATGGTAACTTAATTTCGTTTAGTAACCGTTATGAACACGAAGTAGATGCTATGAAACGTATTAAAGGCAAGGTACGTAATCATACTGTAAACCGTTTGTTTAGTGCAAATGAAACTAGACTTAACTATGTAAAAATTTATAAGGTGTGATAATGATTTTTGAAATATTTCTATTCGGTACTGCTGTGATTTTTACCCTAGTAGGGTATTTTATGGGCAAGCGTAATGAACAAAAAGCATTAGTTGAAGCTATTATTGATCAGTTAATTAATGACGGTTATCTAAAAACTAATGGATATGGAGAAAATCTAGAAATTATTAAGCACTCAGAATGGTGTGATGATAAAGCTACAAGGTAAACTTCCTCGACAGATTTATATTGCAGTCAGTGGCGGTGTTGATAGTATGGTTGCTATTGATTTCCTGAAACGGAATCATGATGTACGGGTATTGCATTTCCATCACGGCACAGGTCACGCTGATAAGGCGAGACATTTTGTAAAGCAGTATTGTAAGTCAAACCGACTCGAAATGCATTCTGATCAAATTAGCGGAACACTTCCTCTAGGACGAAGTAGAGAAGATTACTGGCGTGAACACAGATACAATTTTCTAAGCCGTTACACAGATGCTCCTGTTGTTACTGCACATCATTTAGATGACTGTGTCGAAACTTGGTTGTTTAGTAGTTTACATGGCACAGGTAAAATTGTTCCTTACCGTAGGAACTATGTTATTCGTCCATTCCGTTTAAACCGTAAACGTGACTTGCAACTGTGGGCAGATTTAAAAGGTGTTCCTTATATTGAGGATGACAGCAATTTAGATCTGTGCTATAATAGAAATTATATTAGGCATGAAATGATGCCTCATGTTTTAAGAGTCAACCCTGGCATTTATAAAACAATTGCAAAAAAGGTTAAAGAAGATGAGAGACAAGATTGAATTTGAAGATAGCCTTGAAGAAGGCGACTGGGGTCTAATCATAGACAATCAAGGCAAGTTGAAAGGTCTCTTTATTCCCGATGGTAAAGACGACGAGCAAGTTCCAGACGTAATTTTAGAAATATGTAAAACCTTTTGGGGTATTGATCCTAGTGAAGAGGTAATGATACATTGACACCTGTAGAAATTTTTGAATACAAACAACGCTGGAAGCCAGGATACACTGTTAGGCTACACAGCGATATTGTAGACCAAGGCAAGTCTTTTGCAAAACGTAACTGTCAAAGACATCAGTGGAGTGTCACAACTTGGACAGACAACTACGAACATACATTTCATTTTGAGCACGAAGAAATTGCAAGAAAATTTAAAATTGCAATGGGAAGGTTTGCTGACCAATGACAGATATGTTTGATCCTACTAACCCGCAAGTTGCACTACTAGCAGAGCTCGCAAAAGAGTGCGATAATAACGATCCTATCGACTGGAGTGGTTTGAACATAACACAAGAGCAAGCCTTTCATTTAATGGCAGGTCATGTAGCCGAAATGGAAGACAATGTCTTGACACTTAAAGCAGTCTGTGTTAAACTAATGGTAGAAAACTTTGCATTAAATCTAAAACTGATGGGAACAAAATGAAAACTATTGTAGACAATATAGCAATGCTTACTAACACTCGCAGTGAAACAAGTGTAGAAGCAGAAGTTGATAACTTTAGAGAGCATAAACACTTTGATGCTTTTATTGCAACTAATAAGATTCCAATGAAATGGAATGGAAAAATATATGTAGGTAACGCACATGGTATGGAGTTTACTAGTAACGGGCCTACAGTCAATGTAGTAAAGGAAGGAAGACGATGAGTGACGGACCATTTAAGGCAGCTTTTGATGCTGATATAGACGGAGTAGTTCGCCGTGAAATTGTAACCTATCGTGTTAAAAACGGTATGATGACTAAAGAAACAGCAGTGCGTGATTATTATAGAAGTGGCGATTATCACGATAGTCAAAATAATATGCCACTACGGGAGAGATAAATGCCTTTAATTCCAATGGTAGTCGAGCAAGAAGCTCGCGGAGAACGTTCATACGATATCTACAGTCGTTTGATGAAAGATCGTATTGTCATGCTAAACGGTCCTGTAGAAGATAATATGGCTAATTTAATTGTAGCACAACTATTATTTTTAGAAGCAGATAATCCTGATAAAGAAATTAACTTATACATTAATTCGCCCGGTGGACTTGTTACAGCAGGACTTGCTGTATATGATACAATGCAATATATCAAAAGTGATGTACGCACAATTGTAATGGGGCAAGCATGTTCGATGGGTTCGTTCCTAGCACAAGCAGGCACAGCAGGCAAGCGCATTGTATTGCCAGAATCACGTACAATGATCCACAGAGTAAGTTCAGGTACTCCTGGCACAAGCGGCAGCGTACACGTACAAGAACTTCAGTTTGAAGATGCTAAACGACACTACGAAGAGTCGCAAAAGATTAACAAGCGTCTTACTGAACTTTACGTCAAGCACAATACGGCAGGAAAGACCTACGAAGAACTATTTGAAACAATGAAATTCGATACATTTTTAACCGCAGAGGAGGCAGTAGCAAATGGACTTGCAGACAAAGTCGTCCACAGTCGCTGATACTATAGCAACATTAAAGAATATTCCTACTATGGAAGATCTTCGTAATGTGCTAGGACAAAACGTTTTAGTAATTGACTTTACAAAACTCAATGGCGATAAGCGTGTAATGACTTGTACATTACGTGAAGATATGAAGCCAAATGAAGTAATAAAAGAAGGCGCACCTAAAAAAGTCTCAGATACCAATATTAGTGTTTGGGATGTAAATGCACAAGGATGGCGAAGTTTTCGATATGACAGGATTAATAGTATAGATTATGTTGAAGAATATCAAAATGAATGGTTGACAGTTAATAGATAGTATGCTATTATATTATAGTAAGCTAAAAAGGTAACGGAGAAACTAAATGAAAAAGTTGTTAGCAACAGTAGCAGTTGTAGGTAGTGCGCTAGGCACACAAGCATTTGCTCAAACTAATTATGCTACAATTACAAACGTAACACCAAATTACACTACGCAGACTATTAGACAGCCTGTGCAACAATGTAATATAGTTGATGTGCCTATCTACGGACAAGTAGGTAACGGAGCGTCAGGCGGCGATGTACTAGGTGGTATGATCATTGGCGGATTGTTAGGTAAAGGTGTTACTGGTAAAGACAACGGCGCTGCTGCTGGTGCAGTCCTTGGTGGTATCATCGCTGCCGACAAAGGACAGAAGCAAGGTATCGTTGGTTATCGTCAAGAGCAACAATGTAATACTTACTACAATGAGGAACGTGTAAACACCATAAAAAATTACACTATTCGCTATGAGTGGAACGGTGTGGTAGGTAAAAGTTTTACATACAATCAGTATAATGTTGGTGACCGAGTTCCAATCAGCGTAAGTATAAATGCTAAATAGAAATACGGTGAGGTGGCTGAGTGGCCGAAAGCGTCGGATTACTAATCCGAAGAACGTGAAAGCGTTCCCTGGGTTCGAATCCCAGTCTCACTGCCAGATAACGCCTGTTTAGCTCAGCTGGTAGAGCAACTGATTTGTAATCAGTAGGTCGGGAGTTCAAGTCTCTCAACAGGCACCATAACAAAGCGGGTATCGTATAATGGTATTATTACAGATTTCCAATCTGAAGACAGGAGTTCGATTCTCCTTACCCGCTCCAAAGAGCGCCTATGGTGAAATTGGTAGACACGCTAGATTTAGGTTCTAGTGCTTTACGGCGTGGGGGTTCAAGTCCCTCTAGGCGCACCAATACAGACACGGAGAGTAAAAATGAATAATAAAAAACCAAAACCCATTGGTTGGGCAACCACACTAACTGAAATCGCAACTATTCCCAAAGACATGTGGGACAGTGTTATGACAGTAGAAAAGTCACCACTAAGAAATCTAGACCCTATGGTAGGACACATGATCTTTCAATGTTTGTTCTTTATTTGGAGTGGTATCTTTGCCCTAATGGTAGGAAGCTATCTTGCGTTTGGTATTAGTGCAGCCTTCCACCTATTGCTTATTAGTGGTATTACAATTACAGTTGTAACATTCCGTCAAGCAGAAAACAATCCCGAGTCACTCAACAACATTTTGAAATCAGGCCGCAAGTACA